>ERZ856578.5401-NODE-5401-length-15654-cov-4.503691_pt1 | contig 15654 bp, 19 predicted proteins | sample MGYA00514384_ERZ856578 | MGnify/ENA primary metagenome ERZ856578 (study PRJEB29103, sample SAMN06111958) | human gut metagenome | biome: human gut; feature: ankylosing spondylitis patient; material: healthy_person | host: Homo sapiens | place: China:Hangzhou...
GACAGAACTATGTTCGAACAACGCGTAAATTCTGACGTACTGACCGTTTCTACCGTTAACTCTCAGGATCAGGTAACCCAAAAACCCCTGCGTGACTCGGTTAAACAGGCACTGAAGAACTATTTTGCTCAACTGAATGGTCAGGATGTGAATGACCTCTATGAGCTGGTACTGGCTGAAGTAGAACAGCCCCTGTTGGACATGGTGATGCAATACACCCGTGGTAACCAGACCCGTGCTGCGCTGATGATGGGCATCAACCGTGGTACGCTGCGTAAAAAATTGAAAAAATACGGCATGAACTAATTCAGGTTAGCTAAATGCTTGATTAAAAAGGCGCTACTCGGCATGGGGAAGCGCCTTTTTTATTAAAATGACTGCACCACTGACTGCACATAAGCACGAACGAAACCGAACAATAATAAATAGAATAGATACCTGCCAGTGGTTATGTCTCCGCAGTGATGTGTTTTTTCATTTTTAATGGGGATAAAAACGGTGTGGTGAGCGGTCCGGAAGACGCCATGGCAAGAGTTTTGCCCCGCTTCTCCCTGTGCATGATAGATAACCGAGGGCGGAATTCCGCCTTCGGTGCTCACATATGAGAAATAATATTTCGTCCACCGATACCCTTTATTTGGGTATCGCGAGTAAGCCCCAGAATCTGGGTGTTACTCTTACTACCCAAACTACGGGTAGTTTCCGTAGTTTCATGGTCGAGTTGCAGATCTGCAACTCACCCACCAGCCAACCCATTTTGGGGCTGTCGGGAATATCAACCAGTTACTGACAATGCTCTGGGCGTTCTGTCTAGCTGGTGGCTGTGGCTGGACGCTAATTTTTGCGTACCACTTTTGCGCACTTTTTCAGGGTCGGATTTCAGATCCCCACCATTCTGGGAGCAGTTGCAGGGGCCGAATAAATCAATAGCCGTGCTGGTAACGTTTTGCATGACAAGTTTTGACAGTTTTTTATCTTCCGGCCTCCTCAAAATTGAGGATTGAAGAAAAGTCAATGGGTTAGGTCATCGTGCAAATTTGCACTATGCCAGCCAACGCAATTTTGCGTTATCGGGAATATCAGCAAGTTACCGCCGCAGTCGTTCCGGCTTCTTCCACTGGTAAGTATTTTTCGCGCTCTCCCTCCGTTGTTGAGAACGGCGACGGTATGCCAGCAACTCAAGGACTCTGGTTCGTATGTTGCGCATATCCACGCCGTTAAGCTCAATACCGTCACGGCGCATCACCTCAGCCACCACACGCGCGTAATTTTCGGCTATCACGCTGTCCGGCTGTGTAGCCTGTTCGTCAGGCTGCTGACTGATTCCGGTAATGCGGCGAATTATTTTTAGTAGATCAGTTTCAGTCATTCTCGTCATACCCCATCAAACGCCGCAAGTCGCTCTTTGTGGCTGTCGCTCATATCAAATGCAAATTCCTCATGCTCTGCCTGGAATGTGCCAAACGCCATCAGCGCCGCAACGCTCGGGTCTATCTTGTTGGATGATTTTTTCTTGTTCGGCTTGATATTGGCGTTCGCGTCACTCTGCATCACAACATTACTCATTGACCAGGCCAGCACCGGATCACCACGATGCACAATCACCTTCCGGTTAACAAAAACTTCGAACGATTTCGCCGCCGGACTGAAACGAAGGTATGTTTGCGGAAACGGCTCCACCTCAAATCCTGCCCCCTGTAGCTGCGTCCTCAGGTGCGTGGCGTTCCATGTATCGAAGCCCACCAGCCTGATATTGAAATTCTCTGCATCCGCCATGATGTCATCACGGATACGGTCATAATCAATGCAGTCACCCGGTGTTGTGCGTATCCAGCCCGCCTTTACCCACTGGCGATAGATGGCGCGGTTTTTATTGGCGGGGTTCTGTAGCTGAAATTCCGGCAGATAGTGACGGGAAACCAGCATAATCTTTTTACCGACCGGAAAGGCATAGCACACGCTGGAAATATCGCTGGTTGATGATAAGTCCAGCCCCGCGTAGCACTCCTGCCCGTATAAATCCGCCTCCGCGAACGTTCCGGCGCACTCCGCCCATGCACCGTTACCCATCCACGGCGTAGCCCCCTGACACCAGATATTGAATCGCTTGGTGAGCATTTCCACCCACTGCGACGGAATACCCCGCGCTTTCTGGATGGTTGAGGCCAGTTTTTCACGATCGACGGAAACATCGATATTTGGATTCGCCTTTATCCACATGGCCGGATCGTCAACCTCGCTTTCATCATCCAGCTCGTAAATCAGAACGAACATGGATTCGTTCATCTCTTCACCATCCAGTATCTGACAGCAATAGTCATAGTGTTGTTTACAGGCTGAAACAACGTTGCTCCCCGATGTGGTGATGGCAAATAACAGCCCCTCCGGACGCGCCCCCATCCCCAGCTCAAGTGCGGAATAAACCCCGTTGTCAGGGTGCAGGTGATATTCATCCACAATGGCAAGACTCGGATTTGTACCTTCAATGGTTGCCGCTTTTGCTGCCAGTGGCTTTAACAGGCTGTTGGTTTTCGGGTGTATCACCTTGTGTGCCTGAATATTTACCCGCTTTCGTAACGGTCGGGATAAAAGGCACATCTGACGCGCATCATCAAACACGATCCGCGCCTGATCACGACTCACGGCGGCGGTGTAAATATCCTGCTGCCCGTTTTCCATAACCAGAAACCAGTTAGCCAGGATAGCGGCGACCGTGGATTTGGCATTTTTTCGCGGTACTTCAATGAATGCGCTGGTGTATTTGCGCCGTCCGGTGGCCTTAACCTTAAAGCCCAGGATGCAGGCAAAGGCGAACTGCTGCCACGGCTCCAGTTCAATGGGACTACCGCGCATTGCGCCTTTTACGTGCGGACACACCCGGGAAAAGGCAATAAACCGCTCCACGACCTCCGGATCGAACGTGTAAAGGGAGTTTTCAAGGTCAGAAAAATACCGTTTAACGGCCTGTTTCAGTCGTTTACAGGCCGTAATTTTGCCGTTTTTTACGCCTTCTGCGTACTCATGCCAGGCGGTCAAGTTCGTCCTCTTCCTCTGTTTCCGGTGGATTTCTGCGACGGCTTACCGGGTCAAAACCCAGCAAAGAAGCCATTTTGATCATTATTCTTTCTGCGTCAGCCTTTGCGCTCAGTGCGGGGTTTCTGCTCTCGCTGCCCTGACTGTTAACAATGCTGAACCCGCGCGTCGCAAGGTCTTCGACGGCTTTGCGGTATATGGAGTAGTTAACACAATACAGTTCCAGATTGCTCCAGTCGGCGGGGGTAAGGTCTTCCCGCCCGGAAAGCTGGCGCGATTTTTCCTTCCACTGCCTGACCGCGATTTCATCCAGGTAAGCGGGGGCTTTTGGTGGTCTTGCCATGTTCTTTTTTCGCCCAATTATTTTCAAAAAAATTACCGTGCACAAAAATTTGAGGGGGCGGTCGGTGTCCGGCAGGGACGGTTTCGTCCTGAAAACCACCCCCACCCCCTCTGACGGCCTCACCAGCGATTGCGAAAACATTCCATGACCTCGCGGTCACGGTCGGTTAATCGCTTCGCTGTGGTGCGTTTTGTGCGCCCTGTCCTGTTGGCTTTGTGCTCTGTCTCCTGTGTCTTCCATGTGTCACGCTGCCTTATCAGTCCACGTATCAGCCTGGTTTGCTCCTGTTCAGTCATCATCGCCATACATCCAGTCGTTACGGTGTGCCGCCCGTTCTTCCTGCTCGCGATACATGCCCGCTTTACGGTTTGCTTTCGTGGCTGGATCTTCCCGTGTCGTCTTACGGTTGTGGCACGTCTGGCACAATGCCTGGTGATTCCACTCAGGCCAGAAGAGAACATCACCGCCGCCATTGATGGGAATGATGTGATCCACCACAAGAGCTGGCGTATAAATCCCCTTAGCCAGACAACGCACGCATAACGGGTTTTTGCTCAGGTACAGGGCGCGGTATTTGTCCCACTGTCGGGAATACCCGCGCGCGCGGCGGTGTCCCCGTCTGGCATCCTCTGCACGCCATGCAGCCCGCCTGTGCTCTTCACACTTGCCGGACTTCACGCGCTTATTACAGCCAGGCTCAGTGCATCGCCTTAATGGTTGCCACGGCATCAGTACACCCCTACGTCACGATAAGCTGACCAGAGCGCAGAAATAGCCATAGGCAGTTCCGAGTGCTCCACTGGTGAAACCGCTTCCCGGTTCTCGTACAGGAAAGCGATGTACATCAGGCAACCAACACGCATTGCCGGGGTAAATTCCAGCCCGTCTTCAAAACGTTTCCCGATATGCTTCTGGCAGGCTTCCAGCGCCGCATCGGTATACATTTTCAGAAGTTCGCCTTCACCGGATAAATCATCATCAAGTCGAAGATGTGCCCTGACTTCATCAGGTGTAATTCTGGCTTCACTCATCTTTTCTCCCTTTAATTTCCACAGTCTGTTTCCATGCCTGGCTGAACTCATCACCACCTTCACGCGGCGGCATACCCTCACGCTCACGGGCTTCGTTCGGATTCATGATCCCGTTCTTAATCCCTTTCTCATACGTGGCATAACGTTCGGTGGGTGTGGCGCGTAATAAATCGGCTGAATCAAACTCAACCAGATAACGGGTACCAGGTACGGGAGAAGCCACCAGCAAAGCGGCCTTGATTTGCTGTTCGAAGTTCGCCAGCCACGGGCGCATTGTCATGGTCAGAAACGCGCGGCTTGCCTCGCTGAAATTGCTGTAGGTGCTGTTGCTGTATTCCTGCAGAAAAATAGGCGATACGTTGAACATGCGGGCGATGTCTTCAATGGAGAAGCGACGGGAGGCCAGCCATTCCGCATCCTGGTTACTCATTCCCAGTTGCCTGTAATCCATGCCCCCTTCAAGGATTGGCGTTTTTCCAGCATTTTTCGCCCCCTTGTAGCGTTCCAGAGCATCCAATGCCTGTTTACCTTTCACGCCGTCCAGCCATTCGCCTGACGTGATAATCCCTGCCGCCATCATGCCATCTTTCATAATGCTGGCTCCGTGGCGCTGTTGAGCAAGGCCAAGCCCAAGTGCCTCACGGCAAATCGTGACGGGGGAGCGCCCCAGAAAGCCATCATCCGAGGCATAGCGGAGATGCAGAACTTCTTCCTGTAAATACGTGCGCACCGTTCCTGTATAGGGTTCGGTGATGGTATAGCGGTATTTGTGTGCGCCTGTGCGTTCCGGTACAACACACCCCGGCGCATAAGGATGAAGTGATTTTGGCTGCCCGTCCTGCCCCCACTCAATAACCGCATAGGCGTTACCGTTCAGCAGGCAGTGACGCATCATTGTGCGTTTAAACTGGTAAGGTGTCTGGCACGAATTAGGCTGCTCATTCAGCAGAATATCTACCGGGTGACTGTCCAGCCATTCCCGCGCCTCCCTGCCCTTGTCATTACGTACCAGATACAGATAACACGGCATCGTGGCCACCGCCTCAGCGATGACAGAAACCGCATTCATCACTGCAGGCAATGATTCAGCCGTCCCGGCAGAAACATATTCTCCGGATCCGGTATTCGGTACGCCGGACAGCGCCAGAAAATCATCAATGGACAGGTTACGCTGCTCGCTTTTTTTACGACTAAAAGGCCACCACATATCACAACCCCGCCAGCTCAGACCAGCGATGACGATTATTTCCTGTCGGGCATAATTCAGGGTGCTGTGCAAACAACGAACGGTGGGCAATCTCCACGCCAGATTCTGGATAAGCAGGCATCGACGTTATTGTGATTTCACGGAGTTCAGCGGCGGTTACGGTACGCAAATACGGTTTTTGCGCGATACTCCACTCCTCACATAATGCGCGAAAACCAAAGCTCATTCCTGTAATGTCGCCACGCTCCACCAGCGTAAGCACATCTTTTCCAAGCTGGGTATCCGGCGGTGTCAGTTCAAAACGTAACCCGGTGTTATCCTCAGTCAGTACCAGAGTGCCGGATTTGGTGCGCCCCAGCAGTTGGGTATAGTCATGCTCATACAGGCAGCGCACATCATTACCCGCCGCCAGATAGTCAGCAAAAGCCCCCGGCGTGAACTGTTCGCGGAATTCGTCCCAGATAATTTCTGAAAGGCTGTTCCAGCGAACGGCATACCCCACCAGCTTTTTATTGCTGGCGGTCAGTTCAGATGTGCGGATTTCAAAATCGGTGTTTTTCATCGGTGTACTCCATAAAGCTGAAAAAGGAGGCCGCAGCCTCCTCCTTACTCATGACTAGCCAGCTTTCATTTCCAGAATTTTGATGGCGTTTGAATCCACCACACCACCGCCCAGATATTTATCCGTGTGGACCTTGTAGAATCCGGGTTCAGTAATGTTGTCCGGTCGGGTGCGAATCCCTGTTACATGATCAACGATGAAATAACCACGACTGAAATCGCCAACCGCTAGCGGTGCTTTTCCTGCGCCGATGTCCGGCATGGACTCCAGGCAGTAAACAGGACGACCAAGCAACATATCCGGCGCACCTTCTTTAAGGCTGTCGCGCCAGATATAATCGCCGTTCTCATTTTTCAGCTTCTGTAGTGTCCCTGCCGTGCCCGAGTTCATCACCCAGACGGCATTTTTGCGGTATTTCGCTTTCAGCTTGTAGAGAATGTCGATCAGTTCGTCCGCTGTAATGGCGGTTCCACTTGCCGCTACCATTTTTTCAATGGTGCCAAAAGCGCGGGTTTTGTCACTGGTCGCCGCACGGGTGTAAGCCATGAAGCCTTTCGGCTTGCCGTTACCGTTGCCATTAACAAAATCATCCTCTTCGGTGCTGGCGAACGTGTCGGCAATTTCGGAGGATAACCAGCCCAGAATATCCACCTCTGAAAAATCTAGGATTTCCTGCGTGGTTTTCGGGTAGGCGTAGATCGGGTTCAGCTTGATGGTTACGCGTTCAATTTTCGGGGTGTTGGTTTCACTGCGTGCGCTGCCTTCTGTGCCTCGTCCTACAGTTGCGCCGCCAGTGGAAACCAGTTTCTGAAACTCATTTGATTTTGCAGTCTTCACGGTCGCGATCACGCGCATAACACTGTCATCCTGTAGCTGGCGCATGACTTCGCGATCAAGCTCAGGAATTACGGTATATCCGCCATCCCTGCCGCTGTCAGTGCTGGTGGACAGAGATCGCACATCTCCGGTTACGATGTAGTTACGCAATTCATCAGATGATACTTTCTGGATGCCCGTTCCTGGCTTGCTGCGTTCTTCATCAGCCACAGACTCGAGGCGGGAAATGTCTGTATCGAGGGAATCAGCTTTTGCACGCAGTTCATCAAACTGTTTGCCCTCGTCATCGTTCAGGCTGCGGTTTTCACTGTCGGCTTTTTCCAGCAGGGATCGCATCTGGTTTTTCAGGGCGTTTTTTTGCTGGCGGAGCTCGATTAATTTCTTCATGAAGGTTTTCTCGTATTGGTTAAGATTCAGGACGTGAAACCAACACGGAGGGAGCGCCGCCCGACACTCTCGGCATCTCGCAGATCAACCCGGCATCGCGCAGGGGATCGGACGGCAACAGTGGCGGCTCACGTCTGAGTGCCACTATTTAAGATATGGATCAAAAAATTGATGTAAATAAGGTATTTTTGTTACGAACAGTCTTGAATGTTAACACACAAATAATTTACAAAAATGCTGATAAACTATGGAGATTCAAGTGACAAAAGAAATTCTTGCTGTTCCTGGGATGCGACCATCCCCATTGTTCAAAAGGACTTATAAATTAGTTCGGGAGATTGACGAAAGATTAACCAAACTGATTCATAGATGGCGATTTTTCAATGCAGGCCCCCCCATGAAAGTTACTGCATATGATGGAACAGAAATATGCTATCAAGGTTTGGCATTTAAAGGTACTCCCGTTCAAATTTTTTGGAATGGTTTTATCGATCCTTACATTGAAAATAACTCAGAAATTGTTTTAGAGCAGACCTCCGCGTTAGCAATTGAATGTCAATTCTCAATAGAGGAGTCAATCGAGGAGGCTAAATTACTATTACTTGTGATGATTCGCAGGCTTTACTATGAAATGGCCGAAACAGATAAAATATTAAGAGGTGATGGGTTTTCCTTCCCAGAAAAAAAAGACGTTAGTGGTTATATTGAAAGTATCTCTCAAAAAATCATAGAACATGCTGAAATTGAAAAGCTAAAAAAAACGCATCCAAAACAAAACATATTCAACATAGCTACTGTAAATAGCCAATACGTACAACTTGGTACAAATAACAATATTAATATACAAGAGCTCTCTGAGTTCTTCTCAAAAATTGCATCAACTGGTGAAAAAGAAATTATTACTCTCTCAAAAAACCTTCTTAAGAAGGCCTACTCAAAAAACTTACTGAGTAAAGAAAACTATGAAGCTCTAATATCAAACCTTAACACACAGACAAAATACACTTTCAAATCTACTAGTTAAACGCAAAAGCGATCACGAGGAGCAACATAATGGATCTTAACGTCATGGCATATCCAGAAAAATTCACAATCGCAGGAGTTGAATACAAGGGGAAAAGAAACTCAGCTGAAAAAAAAGTGCTAATCCCTTATACTGAAGAACCAGATATTAATATTGGAGATGAAATCACTCAAAAACTAGGGAAGGGGGAAATAATATTAAAAGTAATTGATATGTCATTTTTACCAGGAGGTACACTCAATGTTGGTACTAATCACCCTCACATGCTTACATTAAAAGTCGAGAATCTGACTGCTAATGAACATAAACCAAAACAATCTAGCCAAAATACATTTAACATTGGTAACATATCCGGTACACAGGTTCAACTCGGTGAGCATAACAATCTTATTGTAAATCTCAGCATAACTGAACTTGTTGAAAAAGTTTCTCAATCACAAGATCCTCAGGCAAAAAATTTGCTTAAGGATTTACTAAATAATAGTACGGTAGCCAGTCTCGTTGGTGCTGGTGCGTCCGCCTTGTTAACAATGCTTTGAGTATATGGCCTGGCAAAGAGCCAGGCCATATAATTCATTTCTCACTCATCCAATTAGGAGGTAGTGGCATTTTTTTCCTTAAAACCTGCAAATGCTCAATCAAAACATTAACCTGCTCTTGATTTGTTGCAAGGATTTCATCTGATAGCGTGCTACGAATAAAATCATGATGATCAATCCACAGTAAACCACCATTTGCAAGGGCCTGACGGTACTGAGTGGTAGGCATTGAAGCAATATCATGAAGTCCGAATTGATCAAAATAATTGTTTATTTCATGCGTCAGAATCGGCATTATTTCTTCCTATTTTATCTAATTTATCTAATTTGTAGTCATTTTTAACCAGTATTCGGTCAAATCAAGCGCGTGTTTTTGTGTGCTTTACTGTCATAGTCTTTATCTCACAGCAGTAAATTAAAATTTTTGCGTTTTAACCCTTCACCTGTTCACCTTTTGATATTTTATCTTTTAATTCATAAGGTTAAGGGGTGAACAGTTTCACAAAAACTATTCACCAACTGTTCACCACTGTTCACCCTTGAAGCTCAATAAACAATCAAAAAGGTGAACAGTGAATAGTTTGGTGAACAGTTCATAAATAACTGTTCACCATATAATATACTGATATAAAAGATATTTATGACAGGGTGAACAGTGGTGAACAGTTATTCCATAAGTTTAATTTTTGCTATCGTCATTAGTGACCGATACACATGATGGCATCCAGTCTTCTGATTCCTCCGTCAGTGTCACGTTTGAACGCAAACCGTGCTTCGTTTTCCGTTTCATATACTCCCTGCCATATTCCGCCATTGCCCCCGGCATATCTTTACCGAAGCGCGTCAGTGTTACAGGTTTACCAAACCCATGTGCCCTCATATAAGCCAGATAGGCATGATAGAGATATCTGCGCGGGCTGAATGGCACAATTTCAGCATTACCCACTAACAGGCCATCACACATTACCGACGCCATGAGATAGCCGCAGAAGTCCACCAGCGAATCCCCCTCTCGCTTTATCGCCAGTGCTTCTTCAGATTTCTGCTGCTCATATAACAGGCGTCTGGCTTCGTCCTGGTTAGCAAACCGTGTAAGCAGATGGCGAATCACTACCGCCAGCTCACCTTCTATTTTTTCCGCCAGCATCGGATCACGTTCGTTCTCCGGTACAACTTCCGAAAAATTGAATATCACCCGACGACGTGAGATCCCCCCGCTGCGGTCACTGAATGACATGGCGTTATTGTTAACCGCCAGCACTACTGCCGGAATACGCGTTGAGTAGGGAGCTTTGTGTTTCGGGTCAATTGCCACCTTGTCACCGCCTGTAATGGCCTTAATCCCTGCCCCATCACCAGCGTAGCGGGTCATATCCGGCATGATAATCAGAGAAAAGCCAACCACTAACGCACGTTCCCTTGCATCTTCCAGCGCCTTCATGCTTGCTGATACTGTATTAGCCTTACCCGCCAGCATGGTGCAAATCTCCGCCATCACGCTTTTACCACTTCCCCCTGGACCTGTTACCTCAATGAATAACTGCCAGTCGTACCGGTTCGCCAGCACCATGAATAATGCCGCCAGTACGCGATCCGCCTTGCGGTCATTCTCAGCCACCGAACGGCGTAACCACTTCCAGAAATTCGGCGCATGTGTTGCCAGCGTTTCCCCCTCTGCTGGTGGGCTGAAAGGTAATTCACTGGCAATTAACAACCAGTCGTTTTTGTTATGCTCCCGAAAATTACCTGTTCTGGTATCAAATACCCCGTTACTGAATCCAATCAGGTTACGGGCTGTATTCCCCATTACAGGCAAACTTAACTTCATGGTATCGACCGCCGATTTAATGGCGTTCTGCGAATAGCTGATCTCCGCATCAATGAAAATCTGCGCCATAGCTCGCTGTAATTCTTTATCCTGTACTGGCTCCCATACAACGCCGTTGTAATGGTGAACAGTGTCAGAGTCGGCATGAATCGCCAGTTCACCGCCATAATGTGCCAGGAGAACTTCGCCGCGTTGACTTGCTCCCATCTGGTTAAGCGCCAGTGATGAAGCGTTATCGTCTTTTACCCGCTCTTTTTTCTTTACAGGCAGTTCAACTACCTTTTTCTTTTCCGCCAGCTCTCCCCGCTCACGTTCCAGATATTCGCGCCAGTTCTCCCGTTTCTGGCTGTGCATTCCTTCAGGGTAATAATCAGCATCCCTGACACCTGCCGCTGCCAGTTTCTGCCCGATGGTATTAACAAGCCCCGGACGCAATAACCCCGCCTGATAGAGACGCACGCGATAGCGTCCGTCCGGTACAATTTGCAGGTTGTCCAGTTCGGCAAGTTGTTGCTCTCCAAGCCAGACAGGTGGCACGTTATCGCCTGCCAGTCGCCCGTCCTGTTCCTGCCACTGCTTCGCATGTGCCCACGCATCACTACCCGCAAAAATGATGACTTCCGTCATTTTGTCACGCGGCTGGTGTTTTAAATTTGGCGCTTTTTTCATTTCTGCTCTCTCCACGCGGCAATCATGTTTTTCAGTTCCTGTAGTTTTTTATCAACATCCATACATGACACATGGTTATTTCTGGAAAGCGGGATTTCCCGCCGGAATCTGCAAATAAAGATCTCCACGTTCAGCGAACTATGAAATGAATAGCCATCACGAATAAAATAAACACGGTCAAACATCAGTTCTTTTACCGTTACTCTGTTACCGTTCTTATCCAGATAAATAGCGCCGGGGATAATTTTGGGGTGTGCATAACCGCTGGCAGTCAAGCCAGATAAATATGTTCTCATGATTATTTATCCCCGATTTGAATCAGTATTCGCTTTCTTTATGGCATTTAATGCATCTGTGTCATTTTCAATGGTTCACCGTAACGAAATATCAAAATGTCCAAGCATTGCCAGTAACAAACCGATATTACCCATATCAATGCGCATGGCCTTTGCGTCATATTCCTCATTTTCTGACGCATGCCACATCAGGCTACCAATTGACGCAACAGCCATTGATATATTGTCAGTAGCCCCATCCGCAGCGGAATAAACCTTTTTAGCAATATCATGCTCACAGTTAAAATGCGGATTAATCAGGTACTGGTAATTTGACATATCAGGCATGGCACCCCCCCTGACGAATGCGGGCGGCGAATACCATCACGCAGCCAGCCGGGGATTGCTGGCGTGCTTCCTGTTCGCTGGTGGCCACGATGTGAATCACGCGCGGTTGTGCGGTGCTCAGGGCGATAAAACGCCAGATGTATTTATTCAGGTTGTACGAGTCCCGCCCTTGCGGGTGTATGGTATGATTTCTCATAGCTGCCTCGATAATCTTGCTATCGTTGGTGGTTAGAAGCCCCGTTACTGCTCCTACAGTGCGGGGTTTCGTCGTTTCTGCACCTTGCATTAACAAGGTGTAAGTAACTTTATTTATAGGTGGCTTACATGTCAATGCTTTTATGTAAGACTTTTTATGTGTATATTGTCTTACACTTTCATTGAGAGGATTACAGATGGCTACAGGTTCAAAAAACGCAAAATCACAATCACTGACAGCTCGGATCCCGCATGATGTTATTGAAGGCATGGAATCCGTAAAACTGGACGGTGAAAGCAACGCCGGATTCATAGTAACCGCCATGCGCGGTGAAATCGCCCGCCGCCAGGCAGAAGGAAGCGGAAAAAACCTCCTGGTTTCTTCGCTCGATGCCCTAGCGCAGGTTGAAAAAATCGGAGTCAAAGCCGCCGAGGAGATCGGGCAACTCGTCACCGTCGCGCGTGAAGAACTCCAGCGACGCAAGGTCAAAGAGCAGGAATAGCCACTATCAGCGCCATAGTTTGAGGAACGCAGGCGCATTGCTTTACAGGACAGCACCATGAGCGACACAGAATCAACCAAAACACCATCACCAACTCGTAAGAGACGACGCAAAAATATAGCGCATGAACATGAATCAGAAAGATTCGCACCTTGTTCGTTTGCTCTTGAGAAATTCCTTAAAGAGCACAGGAAAAAGCTCTCGTTGCAAACCTTGGAACGAACCAAATCTGACTGATCACATTGCCCACCAGCCGCAAATGTGGCATTGTTGGTGATGCGTTCAAGTTTAGTGTGTATCCATTGGCGACCGCCCCCGGTCGCCTTTGTTTTATATACCATAACTCACCTTACGCCGATTTCAGTTGTGCTTTGGGTTGACGATCAAGCCAATCATTAACCTCAGACAGCAACCAACCGACAGAACGAGCCCCCAACTGACGACGGGCTGGAAACACCCCTTTCCTTTCCATCATATAACGCGTCGTTCGGCAAATACCGGTAAGGCGTCGGCATTCCTCCTCACGAATGATGCGATCAAATTGGTCTTGCGATGATTTAACTTTGCTCATATGGATATGCCCTCGTTTATTATCGTTCGAGAGCATATTGATAATATGCTTAGAATATTTAGGTGATATCACATATTTTATATGTGATATCACGTTCGCCCTAAGTATTTAGCCCACGTATTCTTATCTGTTGCGGGAAGAAACACCCCTTTCATCGCTGCCGCAGCCTCTAAAACAGCGATCACTTTAGCAACTGGAGCAGTTCCAATATCTATATCATCCATTTCTGGAATTAGTTTGATTAATGCAGGGATCAACTCAGCTTTCTTCGCAAGAGTTTTTGGCGATTCTCCCATTTTTCTTCCAGGCATGGTTCCAACATCTTTGATATGCTCCAAATCCTTAGCCATTACACATAAAAACCTTCTGTCGATCTCAATAGCCCCATCACTCATAATTTGACATTCCCAGTTTTCTGATTCAGGACGAGTTGAAAAAAAAGATGATACTATCCTTGCATCATTGCCAATAAATTCAAGTTCAGAAAAACTTTCCCGATTTAGATAGAAGAAACCGCAAAAATTCTTTGCAAGATAAGAAGCCACACCAAAATAATTTACCCATTCAAAATCGCTACCAACAGGCTTCATCCCTGTAATTACCCAGCGATCCCCTTGCAACATCCCACCTGAATCAACATCAATATTTTCAACTAATGATTTTGGTATAACTAGCGATTTACATGGATGACAGTTTGGAAAATAAACAGAAATATTCAAAGCACCTATAGCAGCAAAATGATATATATCATTAAGCGTACATCCCAGCTTCTTTGCTGCTTCAGGCAATGGATAATATATACGCTCAGGGATGCTTATCTTTTTCATTTCGCTACCTTCAATATTTTTACATTTGAATACTGACCAGAAATAACCTCAAGCCGTTCCATCCATTTATTTAGAGCGTCTAGTTTTTCTGGTAAGTACTGGCTACGATTGTATATGGCCATTACACCACCTAATGTGTGACCGAGAAGCTGTTCAACAACATGTGGTGCAACCCCCATGTTATTTAGTGTGGTAGCAAACGTCCTGCGCAGGTCGTGAAGTGTCCACGATTCAATATGCCCCAGACGCTTATATATCATCCTCCCCCATTGGCTGACAGCTTCTGGTTTCTTTATTTCACCCAACAAAAGACCTGAGTTTTTGTGTTGCTCTATAAGCTGTTGGATGAATGGGCGTATTACCACTGGAATAGGGCGCAATATCTTCTCTCCGCCTTTGCTGTGTTCTTTAGGCACTGTCCAGATCCAATCCTTTAAATCCCACTCTGTAATACGTGACAACCGAAGCTCCTGGGTTCGACATCCAAACACCACCAATAGACGCAACAACGATGAATAGTATGGTTTAAATTTCTTACCTGAACATTCCTGCCAAATATCTGCTAACTCTTGACTGCTGTGTTCCCTATCGCGCTTATTCTGTTTTCTACCAACATCATCGATAGTCAGGTCATCCAGAGCATTGCTAACCGCATAACGATGTACGCGGCAAAACTTCAGAGCCTGCTTACACATCTGCAGCAAATAACCAGCTGCCACTGGAGCGTCATTCCTTACTCTAGCGAAACACTCCAGCCAATGCCGGGTTTCGCACATTGATAACGGATAATCACCTATATAGGGGAAAATATGCTTCCTCAGTTGCTCAATGTGTTTATCAACATTCGTGCGCTTGTAAACGGCGTATTCTCTGATCCAGTAATCCAGAGCCTCTTTTACCGTCACTGGTTTGAGTGTTTCATGTATTGCCACATTTAACCGATGCTTTGGATTTTTACCTTCAGCAAGCCATGCTCGACACTGTTCACGTTTCTCGCGCGCAGCTTTCAGAGAAAGATCCGGGTAGTTTCCAAGCTTAACACGCTGTGAATACGATTCACGCCCACCAATCCGGAAAGAGAAATACCAAGTAAGAACGCCAATTTTTGACACCTTGATACTCAATCCATCACCGTCAGCATAAAATCTATCTCTATCGATTTCCCTCCCCAGCATCTTACGCAACGATGTATCGCTTAATTTGTTCGTTCCTCCAGCCATAGAAAACCTTAATTCATATTGAAAACTGACTGCACCACTGACTGCACACTTTAATATTACCCTATGAACAGAAATGAACAAAGGTAAACTAAAGAAACAACATTAATCATTTTATTCAATAAGTTATATAAACACTAACGAACCATGACAAACTGTAAGAAACATAGGTTTTGATAATACGGCATGAACTAATTCAGGTTAGCTAAATGCTTGATTAAAAAGGCGCTACTCGGCATGGGGAAGCGCCTTTTTTAT
>ERZ856578.5402-NODE-5402-length-15650-cov-4.414949_pt1 | contig 15650 bp, 12 predicted proteins | sample MGYA00514384_ERZ856578 | MGnify/ENA primary metagenome ERZ856578 (study PRJEB29103, sample SAMN06111958) | human gut metagenome | biome: human gut; feature: ankylosing spondylitis patient; material: healthy_person | host: Homo sapiens | place: China:Hangzhou...
TAAAAACACCATATAGATTTTTTGTACGCCGCCGCCCGCCATCGAGCAGAGTTTTACACCTAATTGGGGATAAAACAACTCATGGCGGGCGGCGGCGTTGCCCTTATCGGTATGACCCTTGTACCCCTGCTTTCCGGCTTGTTCGGTTAAGAAGCGCGGGTAAAGGCTTATGCAGAGCATACTTGACGCGATTAACGAATGGATAAAGGAAATCCTTATCGGAGCTATCAACGGTAATCTGTCAACTATGTTCGGGGACGTAAACGAGAAAGTCGGAACTATCGCACAAGAGGTAGGACAGACCCCGCAAGGTTGGAACGCAAGCATATTTTCCATGATACAGACGCTATCGGAAAATGTGATTATCCCCCTTGCGGGGCTTGTCATTACCTATGTCCTGTGCGTGGAGCTAATCAGTATGGTAACGGAAAAGAACAATATGCACGACGTTGATACATTCATGTTCTTCAAGTGGTTTTTCAAAGCGTGGGTAGCAGTCTATCTTGTTACCCACACCTTTGACATTACTATGGCAGTATTCGACGTGGCGCAGCGTGTCGTTTCCGGCGCGGCAGGGGTAATCGGCGGCAACACCAATATTGATGTGACCGCCGCCCTGTCGTCCATGCAGGACGGGCTAAACGATATGGAAATCCCCGAACTTCTATTGCTTGTCATGGAAACAAGCCTTGTGAGCTTGTGCATGAAAATCATGTCCGTTCTGATAACCGTTATCCTCTACGGCAGAATGATTGAAATTTACCTTTACTGTTCGGTGTCGCCTATCCCATTTGCAACTATGACAAACCGGGAATGGGGACAAATAGGCAGCAACTACCTAAAATCCCTGTTCGCACTTGGCTTTCAAGGCTTTCTCATTATGATTTGCGTCGGCATTTATGCGGTTCTTGTGAACACGCTGACCGTTGCGGATAACCTACATAGCGCGATTTTTTCAATCGCCGCCTACACCGTTATCCTGTGCTTTTCCCTATTTAAGACCGGCGCACTTGCAAAGTCAATCTTTCACGCCCACTGATGAAAGGAGGTTTTTTCTTGGCGTATGTACCCGTACCCAAAGACTTAACAAAAGTAAAAACAAAGGTTGCGTTCAACCTTACCAAACGGCAGCTTATTTTCTTTGCGGCGGCGTTGGCTCTTGGCTTGCCGCTGTTCTTCCTGCTCAAAAACAGTGCAGGGACAAGCCTTGCTGCTATGGTAATGATTGTGGTTATGCTCCCGTGTTTCCTCTTTGCCATGTATGAAAAACACGGACAGCCTCTTGAAGTGGTAATTAGAAACATTATCAATACAAAATTCACCCGACCAAAGGAACGCCCTTATCAGACACAGAATTTCTACGCCGTTCTGGAACGGCAAGCAAAACTGGAAAAGGAGGTATCAGCGATTGCAAAAGGCAATTTCAAAAAAGGCGCAGCCAAAAAGCCCTGCAGCCGGGGCTAAACGGAAGCTGACCCGCGCCGAAAAGAAACAGATTGCGGAAGTCATACAGACCGCAAAGGGCGACGGGAAGCCCCACACCGCACAGCAGACCATTCCCTATATGCAGATGTTCCCGGACGGTATCTGCCATGTTTCCGGGAAGCGGTACAGCAAGACCGTAGCCTTTGAAGATATTAACTATCAGCTTGCACAGGCAGACGATAAGACCGCCATTTTTGAAAACTGGTGCGACTTCCTCAACTACTTTGACGCAAGCGTACAGGTGCAGCTTTCATTTATCAATCAAGGCGGGCGCGGCAGCGAAGCCGAAAGTGCTATCCATATCCCGGCGCAGGACGACGCGTTTAACTCTATCCGCAGCGAATACGCGGATATGCTGAAAAATCAGCTTGCAAAGGGCAACAACGGACTGGTGAAGCATAAATACATCACCTTTTCCATCGAAGCGGACAGCATGAACGCGGCAAAATCCCGCCTTGCCCGTATCGAAACCGATATACTCAACAATTTTAAGGTCTTGGGCGTATCAGCACACCCCATGACAGGCTATGACCGCTTGGAAATGCTGCATGGATTTTTCCACCCGGAGGGCGAATCGTTCCGTTTCTCTTGGGACTGGCTTATCCCGTCCGGGCTTACCACAAAGGACTTTATCGCCCCGTCCTCGTTCCATTTCGGTGAGGGGCGCACATTCCGCATGGGAAAGAAAATCGGTGCGGTATCATTCCTTGAAATCCTTGCGCCGGAACTCAACGACCGTATCTTATCGGAGATTTTGGACTTGGAAAACGGCGTTATCATCAATCTGCATATCCGCAGTATCGACCAGAGCGAAGCTATCAAGACCATTAAGCGCAAAATCACTGACCTTGACAAAATGAAAATCGAGGAACAAAAGAAAGCGGTGCGCAGCGGCTACGACATGGATATTATCCCGTCTGACCTTGCCACATTCGGCAACGAAGCAAAAAATCTCTTGCAGGATTTACAGAGCCGCAATGAACGAATGTTCCTGCTGACGTTCCTTGTGGTGAACATGGCAGACACGAAGCGTAAACTTGACAATGATATTTTCGCCACGGCGGGCATTGCACAGAAAAACAACTGCGCCCTTACCCGTCTGGACTATATGCAGGAAGCGGGCTTTATGTCGAGCGTTCCGCTTGGGGAAAATCTTATCCCCATTCAGCGGGGACTTACCACATCAAGCACCGCTATTTTTATCCCATTCATCACGCAGGAGCTTTTTCAGACAGGCGCAGTCCTGTACTACGGACTGAACGCACTTTCTAACAACATGATACTCTGCGACCGCAAGCAGCTTAAAAATCCAAACGGGCTTATCTTGGGAACACCGGGCAGTGGTAAATCCTTTGCGGCAAAACGGGAAATGGCAAATGCCTTTCTCATTACCGACGACGATATTATTATCTGCGACCCGGAAGCCGAGTATTTTTCCCTTGTGCAGCGTTTGAACGGTCAAGTTATCCGGCTGTCCCCGACAGGCAGGGGCATTGACGGAAAGCCCCAGTATGTGAACCCTATGGACATAAACCTCAACTATTCCGAGGACGACAGCCCGCTTGCCTTGAAGTCCGATTTTATCCTCTCCCTGTGTGAACTTGTTATCGGCGGCAAGGAGGGCTTGCAGCCCGTGGAAAAGACCGTCATTGACCGCGCTGTAAGGAATGTGTACCGTCCGTTCCTTGCCGACCCAGACCCGGAGAAAATGCCTGTCTTGGGTGATTTGTACGACGAGCTTTTGAAGCAGCCCGAACCCGAAGCTGCCCGTATCGCTGCAGCATTGGAGCTTTATGTTTCCGGCTCTTTGAACGTCTTTAACCACCGTACCAACGTGGAGCTTGAAAACCGCCTTGTCTGCTTTGATATTAAGCAGCTTGGGAAGCAGCTCAAAAAGTTAGGTATGCTGATTGTGCAAGACCAGGTATGGAACCGAGTGACCGTCAACCGGGCAGAAAAAAAATCCACCCGCTACTACATGGACGAATTTCATTTGCTCTTAAAAGAAGAACAGACCGCAGCCTATTCCGTGGAGATTTGGAAACGATTTCGTAAATGGGGCGGCATGCCGACAGCAATCACACAGAATGTCAAGGATTTGCTTGCGTCCCGCGAGGTGGAGAACATTTTTGAAAACTCTGATTTTGTCCTCATGCTCAATCAAGCGGCGGGCGACCGGGCTATCCTTGCAAAGCAGCTCAATATTTCTCCGCAGCAGATGAAATACGTTACCCACTCCGAAGCGGGCGAGGGATTGATTTTCTATGGGAATGTGGTGCTGCCATTTGTTGACCGCTTCCCGAAAGATACCGAGCTTTACCGTGTAATGACAACAAAGCCGGAGGAAGTCGAGGGCGCATAATGCGTCCTCTGGAAAGGAATGGAGGTGATACTGCATGAAAGACCCATTGAAGCCCCGTGATAAAATCACGCAGAAAATGAGCCGTGACGGACTTGTTGAGGTAAACGAAACCAAAGAAACCGCCGAGCGTATCAGCCGCCGGGAACAGGAAACGGATTTTTCCAAACAGCCGGAACAGGCAGCGCAGGACACGGCGGCACAGCTTACCTCTCCCGGTACTTTTCCAAAAAACGATACCGGAAAAACAGAGCGCGTCATGGAGCATATCGGCGCAGCGCAGACCCGGCAAGCGTCTAAAAACGCAGTACGACGGGCGCAGGAAGAAGCCGCAGCTAATGTGAAAACGTCCCGGCTGCAATTTACCGCCGAAGAATTATCCAACCCGGAGCTTGAAGCATATATCCGAAAATCCCAGAAAGCGGCTGACAACTTGGACGCAGCGCGGGCAGCTCTCCCAAAGGAAAAAGTGATTGTCAAAGAGCGTGTCTTTGAGGAAGCCAAAGGCAAAGGTAAGACCCGCCTGCACTTTGAAGAACGGGAAAAGCCCATGTCAAACGGCAAGCACCATAAAAATCCGCTGTCCCGTCCGGCACAGGAAGCGGGAATATTCGTCCATAACAAAATACATGAGGTGGAGAAAGACAATTCCGGCGTGGAGGGCGCACATAAGACCGAGGAAGTCACCGAGCGCGGCGCAAAGTATGGGGCAAGGAAAATCCGTGAGGGCTACCACAAGCATAAACTGAAACCCTACCGGGCAGCGGCAAAGGCAGAAAAAGCCACGTTCAAGGCAAACGTGGAATTTCAGTATCAAAAGTGCTTGCAGGAGAACCCGCAGCTTGCCGCGTCAAACCCACTTTCCCGGTACTGGCAGAAACAGCAAATCAAAAAGCAGTATGCAAAGGTGGTACGGACTGGCGGCATGAAATCGGCAAAGACCGCAGCCGACCATACCCAAAAGGTAGCGAGGAAAACCGCTGAATTTGTGACAAGGCACAGGAAAGGTGTTGTGCTGCTTATAGCTGCGCTGCTTCTGTTCATTATGACAGCAGCCGGGGTGTCGTCCTGTTCCTCTCTGTTTTCCGGGCTGATGAACGGCGTACTTGGAACGTCCTACACGTCCGAGGACAGCGACCTTGTGGCAGTTGAAAATAACTATGCCGCTATGGAAAATGAACTGCAACAGCGGATTGACAATATCGAGCGTGATTATCCCGGCTATGATGAATACCGCTATGACCTTGATAATATCGGGCATAATCCCCACGCGTTAGCTTCTTATCTGACCGCACTTTTGCAGAGCTATACCCCGCAGAGCGCACAGGCTGAATTAGAACGTATCTTTGATATGCAGTACACCTTGACGCTGACCGAGGAAGTGGAGATACGCTATCGCACCGAAACAAGCACCGACCCGGAAACCGGGGAAACAACCACCGAACAAGTCCCTTATGAGTATTACATTCTCCATGTGTCCCTTACCAACCGGGACATTGCCACGATTGCCCCGGAAGTTTTAACTGCCGAGCAGCTTCAAATGTTCCGGGTGTACTTGGAAACAAGCGGCAATAAGCCCCTGCTGTTTGGAGGCGGTTCTGCGGATACGTCCGCGTCCGAGGATTTAAGCGGCGTTCAGTTTGTAAACGGGACGCGCCCCGGCAATCCGCAGCTTGTGGAGCTTGCAAAGGGGCAAGTCGGAAATGTGGGCGGTGCGCCGTATTGGAGCTGGTACGGATTTGACAGCCGTGTTGCATGGTGCGCCTGCTTTGTTTCCTGGTGCTATGGACAGGCGGGGTTATCCGAACCGCACTTTGCCGCCTGCCAGTCGCAGGGCGTTCCGTGGTTTACCTCTCACGGACAATGGGGTGCGCGGGGCTATGAAAATATCGCTCCCGGCGACGCTATCTTTTTTGACTGGGACTTAGACGGAAGTGCAGACCATGTAGGGCTTGTCATTGGCACAGACGGAAACCGCGTCTACACCGTAGAGGGCAATTCCGGCGACGCTTGCAAGATAAAGAGCTATCCCCTTGATTATGCCTGTATCAAAGGCTACGGACTGATGAACTGGAACTAACATTTGAAAGGAGTATTGACCGTATGGCAACAAATAAAATTGACCGTATCAATGCGGAAATCGAAAAGACCCGCGAGAAAATTTCCGAACAGCAGGCACACTTGAAAGAGCTGCTTTCACAGAAAACGGAACTGGAAAACCTGCAAATCGTACAGCTTGTGCGCTCCATGCGCCTTACCCCTGCCGCCCTTACCGACCTGCTTTCCGGCGGCGGTATTCCCGGCATGAAAACTGTACCCGAAGCACTCACCAGAGAGGAGGACACCGACCATGAAGAATAAACCATTTTTCCGCAGCTTTCTTACGTTACTTTTTGCCCTTATCTGTATGGGCGGCGTTTCCGTGACCGCGTATGCACAGGGCAATGATATTCCCACCGACGACAGCGGCGTTATCGTGGAAACCGAGCCGCAGCCCCTTACCCCGGAGGGCAATATGAGCCTTGTTGATGATATTTCCGGCGAAGCGTCCGGGGATAAACAGTTTATTGTCGTGAAAAGCAAAGGCGGCAACTATTTCTATATTGTCATTGACCATGCAGCCGAGGGCGAAAATACTGTCCATTTCTTAAATCAAGTGGACGAAGCCGACCTCATGGCGATTATCGGGGAGGAAGAAACTACCGCCCCGGCAGTCTGCACCTGTACGGATAAATGCGTGGCAGGCGCAATCAATACCACTTGCCCGGTATGCTCTGTGACGATGAGCGCGTGTACGGGCGTAGAAAAACAGACCGAGCCGGAACAGCCCGAAGAACCGCAGGAAAAGCCAAACAAAAATATAGGTGGTTTGGTTATCTTCCTTGTGGTGGCAGCTCTTGGCGGTGGCGGTGCGCTCTACTACTTTAAGATTTGGAAACCGAAACAGAATGTGAAAGGCAGCACAGACCTTGACGAGTTCGATTTTGAAGATTACGACGAGGACGAGCTGGAAGAAACCGACGACACAGGCGGCGGGGAAACGGAGGGCGAGGAAGTATGACCTTTTTTGCTGACAGTCCTTTTGAAAAAATGATGATACAAAGACCTACCGGGCGGCGTGAACCTACGCCGCCCGTTCCTGTTTCTCCGGCTTGTGCGTCCTGTCCCTATCGGGGGCAAGCCCCTTGTGTGGGCTACTGTATCAAAAATTTGTTATCGAAGTCGTCAAAATAGACTCGACCATTCAGATATGGTACAATAAAAAGAAAAAGAGGTGCGGTTTATGGAGAAAAAAACTTTATTTGAAATACCTATTTATTCCATGAGCAAAAAAGAATTTAATAGGCGGTGGGATAAGCAAAAGCAGAAATTACACGATACTTACGTTAGTCATGGACATTCCGAAGAAGATACACAGTATTATGTATCACGTTTTAGTTTTCCGCGCAGTTTATGGGAATATAATCAAATCATAGGTTATATCAAAATCTCTGTTTCCAGACATGATGTTTGGTTTGATATATATTGTTCTCTCGATAAAATTTATTATGCTGATAGCAAGCAAAAGCATTTTATACAGAACATTCAAGCAAACGGCACACATTTTTATTCTTCTAAGCCTGATAACAAAATAATTAAAGAGGAAATATTCAAATGGTTAAAGGCAATCGAAAAAGACCACCTCAAAAAAAGTTTTTATGTTGATTACACTGCCTTTGATAATATTATTGAATATGTAGATATTGAACAGATAATGAAAACATTATAGCTTTATTTATCTCTGTAACGGCAAATTTCTTTATGAAATTTGTCGTTTTTTTGTACTTAAAAAGGAGGATTTACATTGATTTTAGTCATTGCAGAAAAGCCGAGTGTGGCACAGAGTATCGCCACCGCACTTGGCGTAAAAGAGAAAAAAGACGGATATATCGAGGGCGGCGGCTACCTCATTTCATGGTGTGTCGGGCATTTGGTGCAGCTTGCGGAAGCTGCCGCCTATGGGGAGCAGTACAGAAAATGGAGTTATGACAACTTACCTATTCTGCCACAAAACTGGCAGTACACCGTAGCCGCAGACAAAGGAAAGCAATTCAAAATCCTAAAAGAGCTTATGCACCGCGCCGACGTTTCGGAAGTCGTGAACGCCTGCGACGCGGGACGCGAGGGAGAATTGATTTTCCGTTTCGTCTATGAAGTTGCCGGGTGCAAAAAGCCCATGCGCCGCTTGTGGATTTCCTCAATGGAGGACACAGCTATCCGCAGCGGCTTTGATAACCTCAAAGACGGGCGGGATTATGACGCGCTCTTTGCGTCTGCACTCTGCCGCGCAAAGGCAGACTGGATTATCGGTATCAATGCAACACGCCTGTTTTCCTGCCTGTATAACCGAACCTTGAACGTGGGGCGTGTCCAGACCCCGACCTTGAAAATGCTTGCTGACCGAGATGCAGCTATCTCTACATTCAAGAAAGAAAAATACTACCATGTGCGGCTTATCTTATCCGGTATAGAAGCGGTAAGCGAAAGGCTCTCCGACGCTGCCGCAGCGGACGAACTGAAATCCGCTTGCGAAGCAGCACAGGCAGTATGCGTTTCCATTTCCAGAGAAAAGAAAACCGCAGCCCCGCCGAAACTCTTTGACCTCACCAGTTTGCAGCGCGAAGCAAACCGCATTCACGGCTATACCGCGAAACAGACCCTTGATTTGGCGCAAGCCCTTTATGAAAAGCGACTGCTGACCTATCCGCGAACCGACAGCGCATTTCTAACTGACGACATGGGCGGTACAGCGGCGAATATTGCCGCGCTGCTCTGCGGAAAGCTGCCGTTTATGCAGGACGTATCTTTTACCCCGGACGTGTCCTGCACCCTTGACAGTAAAAAGGTGTCCGACCACCACGCAATCATTCCTACTCTGGAGCTTGCGAAAACCGACCTTGCAGCATTGCCCGAAAGTGAACGGAATATCTTAACCCTTGCCGGAGCACGCCTGCTGTTTGCTGCCGCCGAGCCGCACAGTTATGAAGCAGTCACGGCGGTATTTTCCTGCGCGGATAATTCTTTTACGGCAAAAGGAAAATTGGTACTCTGTGCCGGGTGGAAAGACCTTGAACGCCGCTACCGTCTGACACTGAAAGGAAAGCAGGACACGGACGACAGGGACAGCGATTTTGTATCTGATGTGCCGGACTTTACCGAGGGACAGACGTTTTCCGACTTCTCCACAAAGGTAACAGTTCACGACACGCAACCGCTGAAGCCCCACACGGAAGCAAGCCTTTTGTCTGCTATGGAACATGCCGGAAGCGAGGACACAAACGCCGACGCGGAACGCAAAGGATTAGGCACGCCTGCCACCCGCGCCGCTGTCATTGAAAAACTGGTGAACTCTGGCTTTGTGGAGCGCAAAGGCAAACAGCTTTTCCCTACCAAAAACGGTATCAACCTTGTCTGCGTCCTGCCGGACAATCTGACTTCCCCGAAACTGACTGCGGAATGGGAAAATACACTGACGCTGATTGCAAAGGGAAACGCCAACCCGGAGGACTTCATGCAAGGCATTGAAGCAATGGCACAGGAGCTTGTGAAAGCCTATCCGTTCCTTTCCGAGAAAGACAAGGAACTTTTCAAGGAAGAAAAGCCCGTCATTGGAAAATGCCCGCGCTGCGGTTCTCCCGTCCATGAGAGCAAGAGAAACTATTACTGCTCTGACCGGGACTGTACTTTTACCATGTGGAAGAATGATCGTTTTTTTGAGGAACGCAAGACTGCCTTTACCCCGAAAATCGCCGCCGCACTCTTAAATTACGGCAAAGTCAGTGTCAAGGGGCTTTATTCCCCGAAAACGGGAAAAACGTATGACGGAAACGTGGTTTTAGCTGATACAGGCGGGAAATACGTCAACTACCGTGTGGAACTGCCAAAGAAGAAATGACTTGAATAGCAAGCATAGGAAGTGTGTACCCACTTCCGTAAATTCCCCCTTTCCTCTCACCGAGGGCTGCGGGGAATTTTGCTTGTTGGGATAATCCCAAACCCTTATGGAAACTGCCGCGAAAGGAGGATTGCACATGGCAAGTTTACGGGACACTGTGAAACAGTATCAAGAGGAATTGAGGGACGGTATCGCTTGGGTTGCCTTTTGGCGTGAGGGGCGTTCATGGAACGGTGAGGGCTTTTATCTGGACGCAGGCGACAGCCTTACCGCCGAACAGAAAAGCCGCCTTGAAGAAATCCGGCAGAAAGACCCCGCAGCCGTTATTCTGAATAGCTATTACTGCGGCTATTTAGCCGGGGATATGACCGTTGACGAGCTGACCGCCGGAGTGCGTCGGCATTATGAAAACGGCTATAACGACGTGGTGGATTTTATCGCTGCACATGATGATACCTTATCCCCGGAAGTCTTGGAAAAGGCGCGGGCATTAGCCCATGCCGCAGGGCTTCCCTTTTATGAAAAACCTTATAACGGGGAGGAAATCGACCCGTATATTTATGACGGATATATGAGCATTGAGGACTACGAACTCATGCACCAAAAGATTGAACAGGAAAGGAGCGAACATTTGGCAGAACAATTTTCGATTTTGATTGACAGCCGCAGCCGTTTTGAAACCGGGCAGCCGGGTGGCGTATGGCTTTCTATGCCGACGACTATAGAGCAGTTTCACAAAGCGATGAACCGTATCGACATTACCGCAGAAAATTCACAGGATTTTTTCATCAATGGATTTGCAAATACCGAACAGCAGCCCTTTGACGTACCGCTTTCCGTTATCCAGAGTGCAGGAATTGACGAGCTGAACTATTTCGGGAAGCTCTTAGAAATGCAGGGTGACGCGGACAGGGGAAAATTTGCGGCGGCGGTAACACTGGGCGAATATGCCGGAAGCGTGAAAGACCTTATCAACCTTGCGCAGAACCTTGACTGCTACTGGATTTATCCCTCCATACAGGACGAAGAAGCCTACGGACATTATCTTATCAACGAACTGGACGAATTGGAGCTGCCCGAAACAGCAAAGAACTATTTCATGTATGAGGAATACGGGCGGGACGCGGTAAAGAATGACGGAGGTATTTTTACCGCGCAGGGCTATATCTACAACAACAAGAATACCTTTTCGGAATGGTACAGCGGGCATGAGAATGACATACCGAAAGAATACAGGGTTATGAGCTTCCCGCAGCCGGAACGTCCAGACCCGGCAAAGGTGGAAATGGACGCTGCCGCACCACCGCAGCAATCCGTACCGCCTGACGTAGCGCAAGAGCCGCGCCCGGTTATCCCGATTGTGCTGACTTCCGAGAAACCCGCAGATAAGCTCAAAGAAATCACAGACCGCTTGGAACAGGGTATCATGCAGCTGTTCGACAGTGACCGCTACAAAGAATATCTGCGCGTCATGTCAAAATTCCATAATTACAGCTTCAACAATACGCTGCTTATCGCCATGCAAAAGCCGGACGCTTCCCTTGTGGCAGGCTTCCAGTCTTGGAAAAACAACTTCAAGCGCAATGTGGTAAAGGGGGAAAAAGGTATCAAAATCCTTGCCCCGTCCCCGTTCAAAATCAAGCAGGAAATGAAGAAAATCGACCCGGCAACACAAAAGCCCGTAATCGGTGCAGACGGGAAACCTGTCAAAGAAGAAAAAGAAATCACTATCCCTGCTTTTAAGGTGGTATCGGTCTTTGATGTTTCCCAGACCGAGGGAAAGGAGCTGCCGGACATTGCTGTGGATATGCTGACTGGGGACGTGAAATGCTTCAAGGACGTTTTCGCAGCCCTTGAAAAGACTTCCCCTGTCCCTATCGGTTTTGAGAAAATCGAGGGCAATTCACACGGGTATTACCATTTGGAGGAAAAGCGGATTGCCATTGACGAGGGAATGAGCGAGCTTCAGACCATAAAAACCGCTATCCATGAAATCGCCCATGCGAAGCTGCATGACATTGACCCCAACGCCCCGAAAGAGGAACAGGCAGACAGACCCGACCGCCGTACCCGTGAGGTACAGGCAGAAAGCGTCGCTTATGCGGTCTGCCAACATTACGGGCTTGATACGTCGGACTATTCCTTTGGATATGTCGCCGGGTGGAGCAGCGGACGGGAACTTGACGAACTGAAAAGCTCCCTTGAAGCAATCCGCAGTACCGCAGCGGAAATCATCAACAGCATTGACGAGCATTTGCAGGAAATTCAAAAGGAACGGGACAAGGAACAGGTACAGAAAGAAACAGTCCCGGAAGTAGTCGCGCCGGACAAAGACACCTTTTCCATTTATCAGTTAAAGCGTGGTGATGAAACGCGGGATTTCCGTTTTGAACCGTATGACCGTTTGGCTGCAACTGGACGTACCGCAGACCGGACAAATTATGACCTTATCTATACCGCCGAGCTTACGCCGGGGACTTCCCTTGAAGATATTTATACCCGGTTCAATATCGACCACCCGAAAGATTTTAAGGGACACAGCCTTTCCGTTTCTGACGTTGTGGTGCTTCATCAGAACGGGCAGGACACGGCACACTATGTTGACAGCAACGGTTACAGGCAAGTGCCGGAGTTTTTGCAACCGCCGGAAAAGGAAAATCCCTTAAAGCACGTCGAGGACACTATCGAGCAGAACGACAACAATTTTGACGGGATTATCAACAACACCCCGTCCGTGGACGAATTGGAGAAAAAAGCGAAATCCGGGGAACAGATTTCTTTGACCGACCTTGCAGACGCAATCAAAGCAGAGAAAACGTGCGGCAAGGGCAAAGAAGAAAAGCCCTCTATCCGGGCGCAGCTTAAAGCGGATAAGAAAAAGGTGCAGAAGAAAACCACAAGGCAAAAATCACAGGATTTGGAAAGGAGTTGACGCATGGGGAAATTGAGCAAATTTGATGATGTGGACGTGTTTGCTTCCCTTAGTGCAATCTTGAAGCAGAACACAGGCTTTTATCAAAGCGATTTTGACATTGATAAAAGCATAATCACGCAGGCGGCGGCAAGCCCACAAAAAGAGGATAAAACCCTCTTGTGGCTCTGCCGCCCTATGGGAACACATTGCTTTCGAGAGCGCGACGTGTTTCTAAAGGACACCGCATCTCACAATACTTGGCGGTTTTATAGGGAACAGACAAGCGACCGTATTCTTGCTTACGCAATCGAGCTGACAGGTACAGAACATGGGAAAGTCAAAGGTAATCTCTATGAGCTTGACTATGCAAGGCATTATGAGCGCGTCAAGGACAAGGAGCTTGCCGCCGATACGGTGCGTCTGATTTATGAACACGGTACACGGGATATACCCGCCAGACAGTATTTTGCAGGCAATCCCGATACGCTTTACGGAAAATTTGAACGCTTTGAAGCTATCCCCAACGACCCGGACGCGCTGCGATTTCTCTTGCAGGAGGAAAAGCACAGCCGGGAGCAGCTTGCGCCGGGGGACTTCAAAGCACATATCGCCGTTTTGCATGACGGGTTGATTGAAACGGAAGCGCGGCGCATTGTGGCAGAAATGAAGCGGCGCGATACGCCGAACAGTCCCAACAGGACACATTTCATGGTGGAGCTTTCCAACGCATTTATGCAGCTTGCGAACAGCAAAGATTTAGACCGCCTTTTTTCTATGCTGCCATATCAGACACTTTCCTTTTCCAAAATCGAGGGCAGACACGGGACGTATGCACTGATTGATAAAAACGAAAACAGAAATAAGGATATACGAAAGCCCCGTCCCTCTATCCGGGCGCAGCTTCAATCCGAAAAGGAAAAAGCTGTCCCGAAAAGAACAGCCAAAGTAAAAAAACACGATTTGGAGGTATGACTATGAAGCATTTTACCGTGGAAGAAACAAACCTTTTGAGTATTTACGCGGACAGCAGCAAACCGGCATTGCTTAAAAATATCCGCGCCGCGCTACCATACATGGACGCTGATTTGCGGGAACTTGCAGAAAGAACCATGCAGAAAGTAGGCGCACTGACCGACGCGGAATATGCCGAGCTTGCCGTTTATGCCGCTGATGAAGTATGACCGGGAATAGGCGGCTGACACCGCCGCAAAGCCGCAGGGTAAATTCCCTTGCAAAAAAATCATGCTGCAACTGCGACAAAGGAAAATGTTTGTTGCTTGACGATGGCGAAGAATGTGTATGCCCGCAGCTTATTTCTTATTCGCTGCTCTGCAAATGGTTTCGGACAGCGGTGCTTCCTCTGGATAAGGAATTGTATGCGGAACTGTTGAAAGCCGAAGATATGCGACGTTGTACTGTATGCGGTGCTGCCTTTGCGTCAAGCTCCAACCATGCGAAATACTGCCCGGATTGCAGGAAGCGTATTACCCGGAAACAGACTGCCGAGCGTATGCGGAAAAGACGTGCCCTTATTACGCAATAGAGGAAAAAACAGCCTGCTTTACAGGGCGTTCCGGGCGCGTTTCCTGCATGGGTAAGGAATTGATACCTAAACCTGCAAAAATGGGGTTCTACTGCGTAACATACAATCAAAACTGCACCTACGAAAAGACGGGACGCGGTGGCTATTCATTAGCTGCCGCGTCCTGTCTTTTCTTTTATCTTGGGTGTTCTTGCCTAAGTTTTTCTTCTTCTTTTTCCCACTCTTTTTCGTATGAATTTTTATATTTATATTCTCCTCCACTTGCGAGCTTTCTCATCAATCCAACTTCAAATAATCCGTCCCATTTTACATGAATATGCTCAAAATTATGATAATTAAATTCATCTGTACACACAGGTAATTGAGCCTTTGTTTCATCTGCCGTCATCAAATGATATGGGTATTGATAGGACAGCACAATATTATTTTCGTCTATTTTTTCAGAACCTTTTTCCCAACACATCAATAGAAATTGGACACTATTAAATTTAAACAAATATGAAAGTTTCAAATCTTGAAAAGTTTCTTTTGATACATCATCATTAAGGAAAACTTGTCCTGTTTCATAATCTATATGTCGTACAACACTGTTAGAGTACAGTATTGGATTTTGACACCAACGCAACTTGAGATTTCCAAACATCGCATCGGGAGCAGGTGAAACATTTACAGCAAGCCCACATAATACAGTTACATTTACTTTAGGTATATTATCACTCTCATTCAAAAGATAATGTAAAATTTCTTCGTCGAAAAAAGAACAATCACCTTTATGCGAACGTAAATCATTAAATGCGTATTTTAGTAACATTTTTTGAACTAAGGCATAGTTATATTCAATTTCGACATTATCTTGTTCTGTATATTTTCGCGTGAAATATTGACCGATGAATTTTTTTGCATAGCTATCAATGTATGAAATTCTTTCGTTATTGCATTCGGCACACACATCTTTAACCATAGGGTCGGCTTGGTATATCTTTTTTCTTGTATCATCAAATGTAATATAGCACTCTGGAAATAAATCTAAAATTGCAGATGAAATAATATGTTCTTTAGTACCTTTCGTTTCTTTTCCGCAATATGCACATTTCATTTCGTACCCTCCTTTGATTAAATAATAGCAGAAATCAAAATACATTTCTACTTTTTGTATTGATTTATCCGCGCTCTGTTTCCTTTTCCCGTTCCGGCTCTTTATCCTGCCGCAAAATGCTGTCAATGTTGCACTTGATAACGTCATATTCCTTGACCTGTTTTTTCAGCTTCCCATAGTCCGCATACAGAGCTTCTTTCTGTGCTTGGAGCTGTTCATATTCTGCTTGCAGCAAAGTAATGTTCGGGAGCTTCTTTATGCCTGCCGTTTGGAGTGCCTTTGCCGCCGCTTCATGGAGGATTATTGCCCGTTCATGGT
>ERZ856578.5411-NODE-5411-length-15611-cov-5.290202_pt1 | contig 15611 bp, 14 predicted proteins | sample MGYA00514384_ERZ856578 | MGnify/ENA primary metagenome ERZ856578 (study PRJEB29103, sample SAMN06111958) | human gut metagenome | biome: human gut; feature: ankylosing spondylitis patient; material: healthy_person | host: Homo sapiens | place: China:Hangzhou...
TTTTTTTTTTTTTTAATGATACGGCGACCACCGAGATCTACACTCTTTCCCTACACGACGCTCTTCCGATCTTGTCCACGATGGACTGGATGGTGCCGTCAGCGGTCAGCTCCTCCAGCGCGTCGTTGATGGCATCCAGCAGAGCGGTGTTGCCCTTGGCCACGCCGATGGCGTAGTCCTCGTTGGTGAACTCGCCGTCCAGGATCTTCAGGCCGGGATTGGCGGCCACATACTCCTGAGCGGGCTTGTTGTCGCTGACCACGGCATCGATCTGGCCGTTCATCAGGGCCTGGACAGCGGCGGCGCCGTCGTCATAGGGGGTGACGTGGTCCTCGCCGAAGCCGCCGTTCTCGGGGGTGTCGGAGCAGAAGATGTAGCCGGTGGTGCCCATCTGGCAGCCGATCATGTTGGCGTTGGCCAGGTCGTCCACGGTCTGAATGGGGGAGCCCTCCTTCACGATGACCACCTGCACGCCGTTGGCATAGCTGTTGGAGAAGTCCATCACAGCCTGGCGCTCCTCGGTGACGGTGACACCGGCCATGACCATGTCGCTCTTGCCGGTCTGGGCGGCCTGCAGGGCGGCGTCAAAGCCCATGTCGTCCACCTGGAGCTCCAGACCCAGCTTCTCAGCGATGGCGCCGGCCACTTCCACGTCGATGCCCTCGAAGGAGCCGTCGTCGGCCACCATCTCATAGGGAGGGAAGGAGGCGTTGGTGGACATGGTCAGCTTGCCGGGGGTGACGGTGGTAAAGGCCGCGTCGCCGTTGCTGGCAGAGCCGCTGGCAGAACCGGAGACGGAACCGGCGGCAGAGCTGGAGGCGGCGGAATTGCTGCCGCCGCAGGCGGACAGGCCCAGCGCCATGACAACAGCCATGGCCATTGCAAGAATCTTTTTCATAGTAATGGGATCTTCCTTTCTTATTTCCCCGGAGCGGACCCCAGGGCGTTAGCTTGAGTATACCCCAGCAGCCTATGCACAGTCAATAGATAAATATACAAATAACCCGGAAAAACAGGGATTTTTTCGTGATACGGGAGAATCAGGGCTAGAGAAAGGGAAAGAACACAAAATGAATATACAGAAAAATATGCATATTGCTGAGGAGGACGACAGAAAAATTTCCCTGCCCCCTTGCTTTTTTTCGCCGGCGCGGTATGCTATTACACATGAAACCGGGCCTGGGGCCCTGATCTCTAGGAGGAAACCATGATACAAAAAGAAAGAAAACACCCCCTGCAGTGGCTGCGGCGGGACATTGGGGAGCATCTGGACCGATATTTGGCCCGGTTGGTGTTCCTACTGGGCCCCTGGCTGTGCCTGTGGATGGTGGAGGTACTCAACCAGAACGATGTATTCCAGGACCTGGATGTCTGGCAGGTGGCCATGAACCTGATCTGGTACTATGCCCTGTTCTTTGTCTGCCGTCTGATCCTGGGCCGGCTGCGCCGGGCGGCAGCTCTGTCGGCGGTCCTGTCCTTTCTGGTGGGGCTGCTGAACCACTATATCCTGCGCTTTCGCGGGCGCATCCTGTTCCCTGCCGATGTGGCCGGGTGGCGCACGGCGGCCAACGTGGCCGACGGCTTTGACTATTCCATGGACCAGTATATCGTCCAGGCGGCCATTCTGCTGGTGGGCTATCTGTTCCTGGTGTGGATGTGCGCCCCCCAGCGGAAGCGGGCACGGCTGCCCCTGGCGGCGTCCATCCCCCTGTGGGCGGCCATTCTGGGCTATACCTACGCCTTTTTCTTCACCGGGATGCTGCCCGCCCTGGACATCTATACCCAGCAGTGGGTCACCCAGCGCAACGGCTTTCTGCTGAACTTCACCGTGGCCCTGCGGTACAGCTCGGTGGACAAGCCTCGGGATTATTCCAAGCAGGCGGTGCTGGACCTGATGGAGCAGTACCCGGCCCTGGCGGGGGATGACAGCGTCACTCATCCGGTGAACCTCATCGGCATCATGGACGAGTCCTTTGCCGACTTTACCATCTTCGACAGCTTTGAGTCCTCGGAGGACCCCACCCCCTTCCTCCACTCCCTAAAAAAGAATACTATTAAGGGCTGGATGTACTCCCCCGTCACCGGCGGGGGCACGGCCAGCGTGGAGTTTGAGTATCTCACCGGCTTCTCCACCTATTTCCAACCGCCCCACACCGTGGCCTATCAGCTGTATGTGGACGAGGGGATGCCCTCCCTGGCGGCTCTGGCGGGGAGCCAGGGGTATGAGACCACCGCCTTCCACCCCTATAAGTCCTCCGGTTGGAACCGGCCCCTGGCCTATCACGACCTGGACTTTGATGACCAGATGTATGAGGAGGACGTGGTGAATCCCCAGTATATCCGCCACTATGTGTCCGACGCGTCGGACTTTCAGATGATCTTCCAGACCACCCAGCAGCAGGTGAAGTCCTTCTTCTTCAACGTGACCATGCAGAACCACAGCGGCTATGCCCAGGGGTGGAACAACCTGGAGCGGACCATCTCTCTGCCTGACAGCCTGAAGCTGGCAGACAGCAACGCCGAGCAGTATTTCGCCCTGGCCCGCCAGACGGACAACGCCCTGCGGGAGCTGATCGGCTATTACAGCCAGTGTGACGAGCCGACTATGATCGTCTTCTTCGGCGACCACCAGCCCCCCCTGAAAAACGCCTTTTACGAGCGGCTGTATGGCAAGCCCCTGGACCAGCGGACCACGGAAGAGGTGATGCGGCAGTATGCCGTGCCCTTCTTCATCTGGACCAACTACGACCTGAGCGGGGCAGAGGCGGACATGCAGACCGAGGACGTGGTCATCAGCCCCAACTATCTGGGGGTGCTCACCGCCAAGCTGGCCGGGCTGCCCCTGACGGGCTATATGAACTTTCTGGACCAGATGTATGCGGAACTGCCCGCCATCACCCCCGTGGGCTTTGTCACCCGGGATGGAGACTTCCTGTCCAAGAAGGAACTGAGCGACCAGCAGCAGGACTGGCTGGACCAATACGCCATTTTGAACTACTGCGGCATGGTGGACCTGTTCGACCAGGCCCGGCCCATGTTCTGCATGGACGAGAATTAAAACAAGGCTGCTGCCCTGACACCAGAGCAGCAGCCTTTTTGTGCGCTTTTTTGCCTTCCCACTGCCAGGGGGAAGGTGGCATGGCGAAGCCATGACGGATGAGGGTGACCATCGTGGGTGCGGTGGCCATCGCGGGCGGACACAGAGGTCCGCCCCTACATTCGATGTCGATGGTCTGGTGTAGGGGCGGATGTCCTCATCCGCCCGGACAATGACCCGACAAGCATCGACGGGCCGCTGAGGACAGCGGCCCCTACAGGAGGCCTGCGTAACACGCCGTAGGGGGCGACCTCTGTGTCGCCCCGCGTTCACCCCTTCGGCTTACTCTTAAACACCGCGGCCACCACAAACCCGAAGAAGATCGCCGCCGTGATGCCTCCTGCGGCTGCGGTGACGCCGCCGGTGAGGGCGCCCAGCAGGCCCTGCTCCGCCACCGCTTTCCGCACACCCCGGGCCAGCAGATGGCCAAAGCCGGTGAGGGGGACGGTGGCCCCGGCTCCGCCCCAGTCAGCCAGGGGCTGATAGAGACCAAAAGCGCTGAGCAGCACCCCGGCGGTGACATAGCCGGTGAGGATCTTGGCGGGGGTGAGGGCGGTGCGATCGATCAAAATTTGTCCCAGGGCGCACAGCAGCCCGCCCAGCAGAAAGGCACGGACGTATTCCATAGACATGACTCCTTTTCAAGTTCCCTCCGGGGCGGTGAGGGCCACGGCGTGGCAGATGCCGGGGATGGACTCCCCCTGGGCGGTGGCCACGGGGGAGTGGAGGGCCCCGGTGGGGCAGAAGAGCAGGTTTTTCCACCGCCCCTCCGTCAGCCCAGTGAGGAGATAGCCGGTGAACACCGCGGCGGAACAGCCGCAGCCCGAGCCGCCGCAGTGGACGTCCTGGCGCTTCTGGTCAAAGAGGAGACAGCCGCAGTCGGTGTGGTTGTCCAGGACGATACCCCGGCGCTCCAGCAGCTCCAGCAGCAGCTGACTGCCCAGCCGCCCCAGGTCCCCGGTGACGATCAGGTCATAGAAGCCGGGGCTGCGGCCCGTGTCCTGAAGGTGGGCGGCGATGGTGTCGCAGGCGGCGGGGGCCATGGCCGCCCCCATGTTGTTGGCGTCCTTCACCCCCAAGTCGACCACCCGGCCCACGGTGACGTGGGTGATCTTTGGTCCCCTGCCGGAGCGGGACAGGATCACCGCCCCGGCGGCGGTGGCCGTCCACTGGGCGGTGGGGGTGCGCTGGCCGCCGTATTCCAAGGGGGTGCGGTACTGCCGCTCGGCGGTGCAGAAGTGGGAGGAGACCACCACCCCAGCCCGCTGGCCAAAGCCGCCGTCCAACGTCATGGCCGCCAGACACAGGCCCTCCCCCAGGGTGGAGCAGGCCCCGTACATCCCAAAATAGGGCAGACCGTGGGCTCGGGCGGCATAGGACGCGCCGATGCACTGGTTCAGCAGATCCCCGGCAAACAGCCAGTCGGGCTGGGGCGCGCCGGGGCCAGCCCGGTCCAGGGCCAGGGAGAGGGCCTGCTGCTGCATCAGCCGCTCCGCCCGCTCCCAGGAGGGCTGCCCCAGAGAGTCGTCCTGGGCCACCACGTCGAAATAAGGCCCCAGGGGGCCCGCCCCCTCCTTTTGGCCCACCACATTGGCCCAGCCCGCCAGCACCGGGGGACAGGCCAGGGCGGCGGTCTGTCCGCCCAGCTTCTTTTCCGTCATAGAGCACCACCTCGCCCAAACATTGCGGGATTAGCTTGCCCGAGACAGACGAAATTATGCCGCTTTTCAGAAATGCTGGGAAGAAAACGGCGGAATGCTTGCAATATGGTCCATCCTATTGTAAAATAAACAGAAGTGCCCATTTTAGAAATGAGAGACGAGAGCGGAGAGGCGGTGAAGCATCGTGAGCATGACGGTCATCCAGTCGGTGGACCCCAGAAGTCCGGCCCACCGGGCGGGGCTGCGGGTGGGGGAGACCCTGACCCACATCAACGGCCACCAGATCGTGGACGTGCTGGACTATAAGTTCTTCAGCTATGACACCCGGCTGGAGCTGGTGCTGCGGGAGGAGGACGGCTCCACCCGCACCGTCCGCCTGCGCAAGCGGGAGGGGGAGGACCTGGGGCTGGAGTTCCAGACCTATTTGATGGACCGGGCCCGCTCCTGCGCCAACAACTGCATCTTCTGCTTTGTGGACCAGATGCCCCCGGGGATGCGGCCCAGCCTGTATTTTAAGGATGACGACGCCCGGCTGTCCTTTTTACTGGGCAACTATCTGACCCTGACCAACATGTCAGACCGGGAGGTGCAGCGGATCATCGACCTGCGCATCTCGCCCATCAACATCTCTGTCCACACCACCGACCCGGAGCTGCGGGCCATGATGCTGAAAAACAAGCGGGCGGGCCGGACCATCGACATTATGCGCCGCTTTGCCGAGCATCACATCATCATGAACTGCCAGATCGTCTCCTGCCCCGGCATCAACGATGGGCCTGCTCTGGACAAGACGCTCAATGACCTGGCGGAGATGTTCCCCTCGGTGAACAGCGTGTCGGTGGTGCCCGTGGGGGTGACCAAGTTCCGGGAGGGGCTGTACCCCCTAAAGCCCTATACCCAGGAGCAGGCCGGGGCGGTCATCGACCAGGTGGAGGCTTTTGCGGCCAGGCACCTGGAAAAGCAGGGGACCAGGCTGGTGTGGTGCTCGGACGAGTTCTATCTCATCGCCCGCCGTCCTCTGCCCGAGGAGGAGTTCTTCGAGGAGTTCACCCAGCTGGACAACGGCGTGGGGATGCTGCGGATGCTGATGGAGGAGTTCCGCCGGGGGCTGAAGCTGATGGAGCCGGAGGAACTGGCCCAGGCCCGGCCCTTTGCCATCGCCACCGGCGTGTCCGCCGGACCTTTTTTGGCCCAACTGGTTGACCTGGCCCGGGAGAAGTGTGATACAATAAAGGGGACCGTATACCCCATCGCCAACCGGTTCTTCGGGGAGACCATCACCGTGTCCGGCCTGGTCACGGGGGGCGACCTCATCGACCAGCTGCGGGGCAGGGACCTGGGGGAGCGGCTGCTGATCCCCACCAATATGCTCCGGGCGGGGGAGCGGGTGTTCCTGGACGACGTGAGCCTGGACGACGTGGAGCGGGAGCTGGGCGTGCCGGTGATCCCGGTGGCCCAGGACGGCTATGAGCTGCTGGACGCCATGTGCGGTCTGGCCACCGCCCCGCCGGACTTTAAGCCCAACCTGCCCGAGGACGAGTATTACCGCTATAACCCGGGGACACGATAAAGAGAGACCAACAGCGGGCGGCTTTCGCCCGGGAGAAAATAGGAGTGAGTGATCGCGTGAAACCTTTAGTAGCCATTGTGGGACGGCCCAACGTGGGCAAGTCCATGCTGTTCAACAAGCTGTGCGGCCAGCGGCTGTCCATTGTGGAGGACACCCCCGGCGTCACCCGGGACCGCATCTACGCCCCCTGTGAGTGGCGCAACCGGGTGTTCGACATCGTGGACACCGGCGGCATCGAGCCGGGCACCGACGACCAGATCCTGGCCTTTATGCGGGAGCAGGCGGAGATCGCCATCCAGGCGGCCACCGTCATCGTCTTTGTGTGCGACATCAAAACGGGCATGACCGCCGCCGACCAGGAGGTGGCCAACATGCTCCTGCGCTCCCGCAAGCCGGTGGTGCTGGCGGTGAACAAGGCCGACCAGACCGGGCGGGAGAACCCGGACGTGTATGAGTTCTATAACCTGGGCCTGGGCGACCCCATCTCCGTCTCCGCCCTCCACGGCCACGGCACCGGCGACCTGCTGGACGCCTGCTTCCAGTTCTTCCCCCCGGACGAGGAGGAGGAAGAGGAGGATGACCTCATTAAGGTGGCCGTCATCGGCAAGCCCAACGTGGGCAAGTCCTCCCTCATCAACCGCATTCTGGGGGAGGAGCGGGTCATCGTCTCCAACGTGGCGGGCACTACCCGGGACGCGGTGGACAGCTACTTTGAAAACGCCAAGGGCAAATACCGCTTTATTGACACCGCCGGAATGCGGAAGAAGTCTAAGGTGGACGACCGCATCGAGAAGTTCTCCGTCCTGCGGGCCACCATGGCCATCGAGCGCAGCGACGTGTGTCTCATCATGATCAACGCCCAGGAGGGCGTCACCGAGCAGGACACCAAGGTGGCCGGTCTGGCCCACGAGGCGGGCAAGGCCTGCATCATCGTGGTGAACAAGTGGGACGCCATCGAAAAAGACGGCAAGACCATGGACAAAATGCGCCAGGACGTGATGCGGGATTTGAGCTATATGACCTATGCCCCCGTCCTGTTCATCTCCGCCCTGACGGGCCAGCGGGTGGACCGGCTGTTCGACCTCATCAACTACGTGAACAACCAGGCCGCCACCCGTATCTCCACCGGTATGCTGAACACCGTTCTGGCCGACGCCACCGCCCGGGTGCAGCCCCCCACGGACAAGGGCCGCCGCCTGAAGATCTACTATATCACCCAGACGGGCATCCGTCCCCCCCACTTCGTCTGCTTCTGCAACGACGCCCGGCTGTTCCACTTCTCCTATCAGCGCTATCTGGAAAACCAGATCCGCAGCACCTTCGGCCTGGAGGGCACCCCCGTGCGCATGACCATCCGGCAGAAGGGCGACAAGGAGGGGTAAGGCGTGGGTGCGCTGGTTTATTTCCTTGTGGGCTACAGTCAGCTGTGGCTGGCCGCCCTCGTCGCCTATTTCTGCGGCTGCTTCAACGGGGCGGTGATCGTCTCCAAATATATCCTGCGGGACGATGTGAGAAACCACGGCAGCGGCAACGCGGGGCTGACCAACTTCTTCCGCACCTTCGGCGGGCCGCTGACCGTTGTGGTCATCCTCACCGATGTGCTGAAGGCCATCGTCGCCATTCTCGTCTCCGTGTGGCTGGGCGGGCTGTTCGACCCCCGTATCCTGCCCACCACGCCCCTGGAGAACCAGGCCATGATCCTGGTGTTCTTCAAGTATTGGGGCGGCCTGTTCTGCCTGCTGGGGCACATGTTCCCCTGTATGTTCCACTTCAAGGGGGGCAAGGGCATTTTATCCGGCGGCACCATCGCCATTATGATCGACTGGCGCGTTGCCCTGGTGGTGTGGGGCGGCTTCCTTATTTTGGCCGTGCTTACCCGATATGTGTCCCTGGGTTCCTGCTGGGCGGGGGCCAGCTTCCCCTTCATCACCTGGTTTGTCTATCGCAGCGTGCCCGTGACGGTGTTGGCCGTCATCATCGGCGGGCTGATCCTGTACATGCACCGGGGCAACATCCACCGTCTGCTCACCGGTACGGAAAATAAATTCACTCTGCACAAAAAATCCTGACAAGGAGGACGCAGCTATGAAGATCACAGTATTGGGAAGCGGCGGCTGGGGCACGGCCCTGGCGCTGCTGCTGCTGGAAAACGGAAACGACGTGACCCTCTGGTCCTATCACCAGGCGGAGTCTGACACCCTGCGCACCACCCATGAGAACCCCCTGCTGAAGGGGGTCGTCATCCCGGAGGAGATGAAGTTCACCTGCGACCTGGCCGCCGTGAAGGGCTGCGGTCTGGTGGTCATGGCCACCCCCTCCTTCGCCGTGCGGTCCACCGCCGCCCAGGTGAAGGAGCTGCTGGACCCGGGTACCATTGTGGTGTCCGTGTCCAAGGGCATTGAGAAGGACTCCTCTCTGCGCCTGAGCCAGGTCATCCAGGCGGAGATCGGGGACAAGTGCCCCGTGGTGGTGCTGTCCGGCCCCTCCCACGCCGAGGAGGTGGGCCGCCACATCCCCACCGGCGTGGTGGCCGCCGCCGACGATCCCAAAATCGCCGAACAGGTGCAGGACCTGTTTATGAACCAGCGCTTCCGGGTGTACACCAGCGACGATAAGATCGGTACAGAGATCTGTGCCGCCCTGAAGAACATCATCGCCCTGTGCGCCGGCTGCTGCGACGGCATGGGCTGCGGAGACAACACCAAGGCCCTGCTGATGACCCGGGGACTGGCGGAGATGGCCCGACTGGGCGTGGCCCTGGGCGGCAAGAAGGAGACCTTTACAGGCCTTGCGGGCGTAGGCGATCTGATCGTCACCTGCTGCTCCATGCACTCCCGCAACCGCCGCTGCGGCATCCTCATCGGCCAGGGCAAGCCGGTGCAGGAGGCCGTGAAGGAGATCGGCGCGGTGGTGGAGGGCTATTACGCCGCCGCCAACGCTCGCACCCTGGCCCAGAAGACCGGGGTGGAGATGCCCATCGCCCAGGCGGCCTATGAGGTCCTGTACGAGGGCCGCGACGTCCACGGCGTGGTCACCGACCTGATGACCCGCTCCAAGCGCTCCGAGCACGACGAGAGCTGGGAGAGATAAGTTCAAATCAGCCAATCAGGGGCTGCCGCATGAGCGTTTTGCTTGTGCGGCGGCCCCTTTCTGCCGGAAGAGACAAAAACAGCGAAATCACAAATTTGTGAACTTCTCCTCCAACGGATTGACGGGACAACGGCGGGGATGATATACTAACTTAGTTTGAAATTGTTTGTAACGGCGAGGTGCGCGTATGTGGTATTCCAAAGACTGGAAGGACTATGAACTCATCGACTGCGGCCGGGGGGAGAAGCTGGAGCGCTGGGGCGACCAGCTGCTGGTCCGGCCCGACCCCCAGGCCATCTGGAACACCCCCAGGACCAACCGGGGGTGGAAGCACAACTCCGGGCGCTATGCCCGTTCCTCCACCGGGGGCGGCCAGTGGCAGAACAAGTCCATGCCGGACCGGTGGACTGTGTCCTATCGAGACCTTACCTTTAATGTAAAGCCCATGAACTTTAAACACACCGGCCTGTTCCCCGAGCAGGCGGCCAACTGGGACTTTGCCCGGGAGCAGATCGAAAAGGCCGGGCGGCCCATCAGCGTGCTGAACCTGTTCGCCTACACCGGAGGGGCCACCGTGGCCTGCGCCGCCGCGGGGGCCAGCGTGTGCCACGTGGACGCGGCCAAGGGCATGGTCCAGTGGGCCCGGGAGAACGCCAAAAGCTCCGGCCTGGAGCAGGCCCCCATCCGCTGGATCGTGGACGACTGCGCCAAATTCGTGGAGCGGGAGATCCGCCGGGGCAGAAGATACGACGCCATCATCATGGACCCGCCCTCCTATGGCCGGGGCCCCACCGGCGAGGTGTGGAAGCTGGAGGACAACCTGTATCCTTTTGTGGAGCTGGTAGCTGGGGTGCTGTCTGACGACCCGCTGTTCGTCATTCTCAACTCCTATACCACCGGCCTGGCCCCCAGCGTGGCCACCTATATTCTGGAGACCATCGTCTCCAAGCGCTTCGGCGGACACACCAAGGCGGACGAGCTGGGTCTGCCCGTCACCGAGAGCGGACTGTTCCTGCCCTGCGGGGCCACCGGGCGCTGGACCCGGGGCTGACCGAAGAGGTATAACCTGGCGCGACGCGCCCATAAAAAGGAAAGATAGATATGGATAAGCCGATCATCAAAACAGAGGGCCTGCGCTTTTCCTACACCACGGCGGAGGGCGTGTCCCCGGTGGTGCTGGACGGCGTGGACCTGGACATCCAGGAGGGGACCTTTGTGGCCGTGCTGGGTCACAACGGCAGCGGAAAGTCCACCCTGGCCAAGCACATGAACGCCATCCTGCTGCCCTCCGGCGGAAAAGTGTACGTGGATGGCATGGACACCGCTGACGAGACCCGGCTGCTGGACGTGCGCCGCACGGTGGGCATGGTGTTCCAGAACCCGGACAACCAGATCGTGGCCAACGTGGTGGAGGAGGATGTGGCCTTCGCCCCGGAGAATCTGGGCGTCCCCCCGGAGGAGATCCGCCGCCGGGTGGACGACGCCCTGAAGGCCGTGGGGATGTATGAGTTCCGGGAGCACGCCCCCCATCTCCTCTCCGGCGGCCAGAAGCAGCGCATCGCCATCGCCGGGGTCATCGCCATGCAGCCCCGGTGCATCGTCCTGGACGAGCCGACGGCCATGCTGGACCCCATCGGCCGGGCGGACGTGATCCGCACCATCAAGCAGCTCAACCGGGAGCGGGGGGTGACGGTGGTGCTCATCACCCACCACATGGACGAGGCCGCCCAGGCAGACCGCCTGGTGGTCATGGCCAAGGGAAAGGTGGTGGCCGACGGCAGCCCCAAGGAGGTCTTCTCCGACGTGGAGGGCCTGCGGAAAGTGGGCCTTACCGTGCCCTATACCACCCAGCTGATGTGGGAGCTGCGCCAGGCGGGCTATGACGTGCCCCTGGACGCCCTCAGCGATGAGGAGTGCGCCGCGGCGCTGTTCGACCTGCTCCAGAACCATCAACAGGCGGGCTGAGCCCGCTGGGACCTGGGCGTGATCTTGCAAGAGACATGCACCACGAGAGATAAAAGGACTGACGCTATTTTGAACGCCATTATAGAGACAAAGCAGCTGACCCATATCTATTCCGCCGGCACCCCCTTCGAGCGGGGCGCCCTGCTGGAGGTGGACTTCTCCGCCATGGAGGGGGAGTACCTGGGCATCATCGGCCACACCGGCTCGGGCAAGTCCACCCTGATCCAGCATCTGAACGCATTGCTGAAGCCCACCTCCGGCCAGGTGCTCTTCCAGGGCCAGGACGTGTGGGCCGACCCCGCCCGCACCCGTCAGACCCGTTTTCAGGTGGGGCTGGTGTTCCAGTATCCCGAATACCAGCTGTTTGAAGAGACCGTGTATAAAGACATCTCCTTCGGCCCCAAGAACATGGGCCTGGACGAGAAGGAGGTGGACCGCCGGGTGCGGGAGGCCGCGGCCTTTGTGGGCCTGCGGGACGACCAGCTGGAGAAGTCCCCCTTCGAGCTGTCCGGCGGCCAGAAGCGCCGGGTGGCCATCGCGGGGGTCATTGCCATGGAGCCGAAGGTGCTCATTCTGGATGAACCCACCGCCGGGCTGGACCCGGTGGGCGTGGAGTCCATCCTGGGCAACATCCGGGACTATCATCGGGCCCACAACGCCACCGTGATCCTGGTGTCCCACTCCATGGAGGAGGTGGCCCGGACGGTGGACCGCCTGGTGGTGGTGAACGACGGGAAGATCCCCTTCCAGGGCACCCCCCGCCAGGTGTTCCAGCACGGGGACGAGCTGGAGGCCATGGGCCTGGGCGTTCCCCAGCTGACGAGAGTGTTCCACCGGCTGCGGGCCATGGGGGCCGACGTGGACCCCTCGGTGTATACCCTGGAGCAGGCCAAGGCCGCTCTACTGGACAGACTGGGCCGGGCCGGAAAGGGGGCGGTGTAAATGGCGCTGAAGGATATCACCCTGGGGCAGTATTTCCCCGGTAACTCCCCCGTACACCGGCTTGATCCACGGACCAAGATATTGGCGGTGGTGCTGTATATCACCGCCCTGTTCCTGGCCAAGTCCTTTGTGACCTATGGCGTCATGTTCCTGGTGCTGTGCGCCTCCATCGCCCTGTCCAAGGTGCCGGTGAAGTCCATCCTCCGGGGCCTGAAGCCCGTGCTGTTCATCGCGGTGTTCACGGCGGTCTTAAACCTGCTGTACACCCCCGGCGAGCACGTGCTGGCCAAGCTGTGGATCTTTACCATCACCCTGGAGGGCGTGTTCACCGCTTTCTTTATGGTCATCCGCATTATGATGCTCATCGCGGGGACCTTTTTGCTGACCTATACCACCTCGCCCATCCTGCTCACCGACGGGCTGGAGTCCCTGCTGGGGCCGCTGAAGAAAATCAAGGTGCCGGTGCATGAGCTGGCCATGATGATGTCCATCGCCCTGCGCTTTATCCCCACCCTGATCGAGGAGACGGACAAGATCATGTCCGCCCAGCGGGCCAGAGGGGCCGACTTTGAAAGCGGCAACCTGATGCAGCGGGCCAAGGCCATGATCCCCCTGCTGGTGCCCCTGTTCATCTCCGCCTTCCGCCGGGCCGACGAGCTGGCGGTGGCCATGGAGTGCCGCTGCTATCACGGGGGAGAGGGCCGGACCCGTCTGCGCCAGCTGAAATACGGCGGGAACGACTGGACCGCCCTGATCCTGTTTTTGATCATCACCGTGGCGGTGGGCGTGCTGGGCCGGTTCGGCCTGTAACTTCACCCATTTTAGGAGGGGACTATGGAACGGAATATCGCCCTGAAACTGATGTATAACGGCACGGCCTATCACGGCTGGCAGGTGCAGAAGAACGCGGTCTCCGTGGCGGAGACTTTGGAAAAGGCCCTGGCCACGGTGGTGTGCCACCCGGTGAAGTGTACCGGGGCGGGGCGCACCGACGCCCATGTCCACGCGGAGACCTATGTGGCCAACTTCCGCACCACCTCCACCATCCCCTGTGACCGCATCCCCCTGGCGGTGAACACCCGCCTGCCCAAGGATATCGTGGTGGTGCGGGCCACAGAGGTGCCCCCGGAGTTCAACGCCATCGGCTCCTGCCACAAGAAGGAATATACCTATCGCATTTACAACTCCCGCCTGGGCAACCCCTTCTATGTGGACCGGGCCTGGTTCTATCCTAAACGCCTGGACGAGCGCATCATGCAGCGGGCGGCGGACCAGTTTGTGGGCACCCACGATTTTCGGGCCGTCCGCTCCGTGGGCACCGAGACCCGGACCACCGTGCGCACGGTGTACTATTTCAACGTGGAGCGCCGGGGCGATCTGATCGAGAGCCGGGTATGCGCCAACGGATTTTTGTATAATATGGTCCGGGCCATGGTGGGCACCATCGTCTATGCCGCCGAGGGCAAGCTGGCCCCGGCGGACATCCCCGCCATCCTGGACTCGGGCAATCGCACCCTGGCCGGGCCCACTGTGCCCCCCGGTGGGCTTTACATGACCCAGCTGTGGTATGACGAGGACGTGCTGTAACGAACGGGAGCGAGAGACATGAGCGAACAGCAGGAGAAAAAACCGAATATTTTTCTGCGCCTGCTGGCCTTTCTGGTCACGCTGGCCCTGGTTTTAGGGGCGCTGGCCCTGGTGGTATACCGGGACCGGCTGAACTTGGACGCGGTGAAGCGCTGGCTGTCCTTCCGCAAGGTAGAGACCGGGGACACCGGCGAGGCCGCTCCCTTCACCCACGCCGGGGGCGACAAGCTGTCTGTGGAGTATCTGGAGGACGGGGTGGTGATGACCTCCGCCTCCGGCGTCCACTACTACTCCTTCTCCGGCGAACCCTATGCCGAGGAGGTGGTCACCATGGAGAACCCGGTGCTGTGCGCCGGGAGCCGGGCCGCCGTGGCCTATGACGTGGGGGGCCAGTCCCTGTTCGTGCTGCGGGGGAAGAGCGAGACCATGGACCTGTCTCTGGACAGCGGCGAGCTGCTGTCCGCCCGGGTGAACGACAGCGGCTATCTGGCCGTCACCGCCCAGCAGAGCGGCTATAAGGGCGCGGTGACCCTGTACAACGCCGGGGGAGAGAAGGTCATCCAGATCAACCTGTCCTCCACCTTCCTGGTGGACGCCGCCCCGTCCCCCGACGGGCGGATGGTGGCCGCCGTGGCTATGGACTCTGACGGGGGCAGCTTCCGCAGCCGGGTGCTGTTCTATCAGGTGAACCAGAAGGAGCCCAGTCTGGAGGTCTCCCTGGGCGGCTCGTCGGTGCTGGACATGCGCTATACCGACAGCGGCCTGTGGGTGCTGGGGGAGAGCAGTCTGATGATCGTCTCCCCGAAAGACGGCAGCGTGCAGACCTATTCCTTCGGGCGCTCCTACTTAAAGGGCTGCGACTTGAGCGGCGACGGCTTTGCCCTGGTGCTGCTGGGCCGCTATCGGGCGGGTTCCGCCGACCAGGCAATTACCGTGAACGCCCAGGGGGAGCAGCAGGCCGTGCTGAGCTTGGGCGGCCAGGTGCTGGACTTCTCCGCCGGGGGCAGCTATTGCGCCGTGCTCACCGGAACGGGCCTTACCGTGTATGACCCGGACATGGAGCAGGCGTCGTCCATGCAGTCCACCATGGGGGCCAGAAGGGTGGACATGGGGGCCGACGGCACCGCCGTCCTGGCCGACAGCCAGCGGGCCTGGCTGTATATCCCGGGCTGATCTGCCCTTAAGCCCAGCGCCGCAGTTTTGAATGGAGGCAAGCATTCTTTATGAGCAATGTGTTAGATATCATCATCATCGCCGTGGTGGCCGTGGCGGCCTGGCGTGGCTATCGCAAGGGCCTGGTCATGACCCTGTGCGGATTTTTGGCCGTGTTTGTGGCCCTGGCCGGGGCCACTGTGGTCTCCAACGCCCTGGCCGGACCGGTGAGCCAGGCCATCCGCCCGGCGGTGGAGCACCAGATCCAGACCGCCTTTCAGCACAAGGCGGACGAGACGGCCCAGTCCGCCATCGACAACAGCCAGAGTGCCGCAGACCCCACCATGGAGGAGGCGGTGACCATCCTGAAGGACTCTAAGGTCTATCAGGGCTTTGTGGAGGGCTTTCAAAAGGCCCTGAACGACGGCATCGTGGCCGCCACCACCAACGCCGCCCGGGCCATCTCGGACTATGTGGCCCGGCAAATCGCCAAGACGGTGCTGTATGCCGTGGCCTTTGTGCTGATCTTAGTGCTGTGGACCATCCT
>ERZ856578.5412-NODE-5412-length-15610-cov-6.164875_pt1 | contig 15610 bp, 11 predicted proteins | sample MGYA00514384_ERZ856578 | MGnify/ENA primary metagenome ERZ856578 (study PRJEB29103, sample SAMN06111958) | human gut metagenome | biome: human gut; feature: ankylosing spondylitis patient; material: healthy_person | host: Homo sapiens | place: China:Hangzhou...
TGCCACTCCCCCCGGAGGGTGAGCAGCAGGGACAGTGCCCCGGAGGACAGGGCGGGGGCCACATAGGGCTTGAAGCCCAGCTCCCGCATTTTCAGGTTGGCCGTCACGGTGAGCTGAGTCAGCTCCTGGGACAGGGCGTCGTCATAGTGGTCGATGGAGTTGGCGATGGTCAGTCCGGTGCCGTGGGGGCCGAAGGCGCGGCCCTCGGTGAGAAAGCTGGCGAATTTCTCGTCCCGCTTGGCGTAATAGGCCGCCCGGGCGTTCATCACCCCCAGGCCGAAGCCCTGGACCTGCTCAGGCCGCAGGCCCTTGCCGTCCCACACGCCGTTCTCGTCCTTGTTGCTCTCCAGATAGGCGGTCTTGGCCAGGGGGTCCACCGGGTCGGACACGGCGCACCACAGGCCCTGATAGTGGGCTTCCCTGGCCATGCGGGCATAGTGCTTGACGATGCCGGCGTTGGCCTGGAACTGGGCCATGCGCACGTCCTGCACCTGGGAGCCAACCGGGGGGATGCCCTTGGAGGCCACAAAGACGAACAGGTCCCCGTCGAACAGCTTTTCCGGGGGGATGACCTCCACCTCGGGCATGGCGTCGTAGTTCCAGGGCAGGGCGATCTGGCCCAGCTCAAACTCCCACCGGGCGGTGATCTGGTCGGACAGGTCGCAGATGCCGATGGAGTCGATCACGTCGCCCCCCAGCAGCTTCAGCCCCATGAGCAGGGTGGAGCCCACGTCCCCGATGGCCAGCACGTTCACCCGCTTCTTCTTGGGGGAGGGCTGGGTGTCCAGCAGGCTCTCCCACCCGGGGCGGGACATATTCACGGCGGTGAGACGGCCCTCCTGAATGGCGGCAGAGCAGGCCCCGTCCACCTCCACCTGGGGCAGGCGGGAGGCGTCCAGCACCTCCAGACCGTGGGGGGCGGAGAGCTGGCCGGGGCAGTTTACCTTAAAAGACCCACGGCCCAGCACCGGGTCCCCCGCCACCGGGGCGAACAGACGGCCCTCCGTCACCGGGGGCACCGCCGGGCCGAAGCCCGACAGGGGGGAGAGGGAGACCAGGGCGTGACCGTTGTAGTTGTAGTAATACATGGAGACCATCACCTTTTTGTTAAAGTTAGGAGTTAGGAGTTAGGAGTTAGGAGTTGGTAAGGAGCCTGCGCCCCTCCTCGCAATGACGACCAAATTTAGAACGATCGTCAAATAAAGCGTGCTGGCCTCCATTCACTGTCATTGCGAGGAGCAAAACGACGTGGCGATCCGTCTCTTTTTTCACATCTGCCGCAGCAGCTGCTCTAAATCATTTTCCAGATAGACCGACGCGGACAGGTTGGGGTCGTAGCCCAGGCAGGTGCCCTTGTCCGGGCACAGGGGGAGGATGACCGCCTCGGGCAGACGGGACAGGGTCAGGTTGCGGCCATACAGGGCCAGATACTCCTGCTCCAGGGTGGACAGCACGTCCCGGGCGCACTCCAGACAGGTGCGGGAGAGCTGAAGGGCGGCTTCCCGCCCACACTCGGTCTGACAAGGTGGGGCGGCGTAGGGCAGGATGTGGTTCACCCCCGGCAGCAGACCGGGCACCGGGGACTTGGGTCGGCGGACGGTGTTGCCGCCGATGAAGGGGTACAGGGTGGCCTCGATGAACCACTGCCGCAGCTGGGGCAGGAAGTAGACCCCGTCCACAGGCCGGTCCCAGGAGCGCATCAGGTCCCGGCCATAGCCGGACAGGATGCCCACCAGCACCATGCGGATGGGCACGTCCTCCTGCTGCAGGATGGGGTCCAGGGCGTGGAGCCGGAAGCCGGGGTGCATCAGGTCGTCCACTAAGATCACCGGGCGGCCAAAGGACTTGATGGTGCGGATCTGGTTGGGGATGGAGCTGTAGTAGGGGAAGGCCTCGATGCTGCTCTCCTTCAAGTCGGGGGAGTAGACCTTGTCGGTGTGGACCGTCTTGGTGACGGTGTTGGGGACAATCTTGCCCCGGAGGAGCTTGCCGAAGGGGACGCACATGTTCTCCCCCAGCACTCTGGGGTTGGTGGGGGTGGAGGGCACGTTGTTCCAGGCAGTGATCTTCTCCAGTAGCCGGTGGTGGATGATGTCCGCCGACAGGGTCAGCACCAACGAGCCGGGGTACAGGGCGGCGATGGAACGCTGCAGCCGCTCGTGGCTGCGGCGGATGGCGGTGAGCACCCGGCTGTTGCGGCACAGAGGCTCTTGAATGGTGGTCTCCAGGTTCTGGAGGAGCACCGTGGGGGCCCGCATGTCCACCTCCCGGATGGGGGCCTCCCCCTCCCGGGTGACAAAGCCGGAGCGGGCCAGGGTGTCCTCCAATGCGGGGGGCAGCAGCCCGTCGTGGGGGGCGAAGACGGCGTAGACATATTCCTTCTCCAGGGCCCGGGCCAGCAGCTCGCTGAGCAGCAGCTGGGCATAGTCCTTGTGCTTGTGGGCGGTGTCCGCCGCCAGAGCGGTGAGGAAGAGGACGTTGCCCGCCGCCCGCAGCCGCACCCGGTTGGCCAGATCGGTGTCCCCCAATGCGTCAAACAGCTGAGAGGTGGGCAGCAGGCGATAACTCACAAAGCCCAGGGGCTTGTCCGCCCCCGTGCGGCGCAGCAGCAGCACCCGGTCATGGCAGCGGAGGATGGCCTGGCCCAGGGCCTCGCCCCCGGGAAGCCCGGCGGTGAGCTCTGCCACCTGTTCCTGGGTGGGAGATTCCTCCCACTGGAACTCCAAATCCCCGGCGTACAGCAGGGGCTTGTCCGGGGTGTCCCGGAGATACAGGCCGTTCTGATAGATAAAGTCCTGGATCACCGGGGCGACTAAAGTGGAGATGTCCCGGTTCAGGTCCACGTTCTCCCGGATGCGGGTGGAGCTGATGTCCTCCAGGTGGGGGGGCAGCTGAAGATGGAGCACCTGGCCGGTAATGGGCAGCTTTTTGGGCAGGGGCTTCTCCCCCGCCCGGCGGAAGATCACGTGGTTCATCCCGTGGATGGACCAGGGACGGGGGGGCGCCTTATAGCAGGAGGCGTTGGCCACCACGTCGCTGCCCGCCACGATATACAGCTCCTGGTCGGGGAACAGCTGGCTCAGCCGGTGCAGGTCATCGGGGTTGGCGATGTTCACCGGGATGTCGTCGGGGAACAGGTGGACGTGGAAGTCCCCCGCCACGGACAGGTTGACGATCTGCCGCCGGATGAGATGGGGCTGGGCCTTTTTGGACCAGGAGAACTCGTCCACGGCCAGATAGACCTCGAACCCCAGGTCCCGGATGGCCTGGACGATGCCCTTGTGGGACAGGGTGAAGGGGTCGAAGGTGCCGGGGAAGAAGGCGATCTTTCGGGGGGGCGGGAAGGAGAAGGGCCCGTGGTCCAGCCGATGCAGGGCGATGAACCGGTTGATGTGGGCCAGGGCGGCGGCCCGATAGAAAAAGGTCAGGCGGCTCTGGTCCGCCGACTCCAGAATGAGGAACAGTAGCTTGCGATAGCACAGGGCAAACAGGCGGCTCTTCTCCCCCAGGGACAGCTCCCGGGACTCGAACAGCAGCTTGCCGATGACCAGCAGGGCCTCCTGCCGCACGGCTTCCCGGTAGTGGGCAAGGCCCTGGAGGAGCAGCCCCAGCAGCTCCTGCCGCCGGTGCTCAAAGGCGGAATAGGGCTGGGGGAAGCGCTCTAAATAGGCGGGGTAGTTCTCCAGCAGCACGCCGATGGTGTTCAGCGCCCCGGACACGGCGGAGTCGCTGGGGGAGGCCAGCAGCCCCCGCAGCCACAGCACCTGCTCGTCCAGCTCGCTGGGGTGGAGATACAGGGCGGCCTGGCCCAGATACTGGGGGATATACTTGGAGATCTCATACTGGCCCATCTCCAGGCCCTTGCCCAGCTCCACCACCACCTCGTTGCGCTGGTCCCGGCGCAGCAGGGACAGGGTGCGCACCAGAGCGTCGCCTGCGGTGTGCCGCACCACCACCCGCTCCGACACCTTGACCAGGTTGGAGAAGTGGGCGGCGATGTGCAGGATGTGGGCGTCCAGCCCGTGCTCCACCTGGTCCCGCAGCAGCTCCACCCCGGCCACCTTGACGATCCAGGGGGTGGCCGTCTTCAGGTTGTCCAGGAACACCTCGCTGGTGATGTCCATGTGATAGAGGGTCTGCTCTAAAGCGGGGTCCTTCACCCCGGCCCGGCTGAGGATCTTATATTTCAGGAAGATGGCCGTCAGGGCCTCGGGCTGCATAGAGCGGACGATGGCCACGATGCGGCCCATCTGGGGGTGCCCCTTGGGCAGGGAGCGCTGGGCCTCCCGCAGGAACTCCAGCGCGGCGATGGTCAGGCGAAGCTCCCCCTGGGCGACAAAATAGGCGGCGAATTCGATGAGCGCCCCCCGGGTCTTCTCCCCGTAATACTGCTGGGGCAGATAGCGGATGGCGTCCAGCAGGGTGAAGGCGGTGTCCGCCGACAGGGCGGCGGGGTCTTTATAGTAGTCCAGCAGGGCGCCCAGAAAGCGGGGGATGTCCTGGGGCCGGGCGTGCTGGAGCATAGAGCCCACCACCAGCTTCAGGGTATAGCCGATGTGGGAGCGCTGCTGGGGGGTGGTCTTGTGGTCGGGGTAGATGATGAGCTTTAAATACTGCGCCCACAGCTGGAAGGGGACCTCCTCCGCCGGGTCGTGGGCGGCGTGGGCGGGGACCTCCTTCTGATAGACCAGGTGGAACCGGGCGATGATCTGACCGATCAGGCTGCCCGCCTGGCGGCGGATGTCGCCCTCGCGGTGGACCAGCAGCTCGTACAGGAAGGACAGGGCCTGGGTCTTCTGCCGCACGGACAGATAGGTGAAGTACTCCTCAAAGATGTTCAGATAGGCCCGCAGCTGCTGCCAGCTCTTGGTGGAGCGGGCGGACTCGATGATGTTGCCGAACTTCTGCTCGTTAGACAGCATGTGCATCAGCCGCAGGTTGTGGTCCACCGACAGACCGATCAGATTGCCCAGGGTCTCCTCCGGGCCCATCAGGGCGGCGTCCTTATGGGGGATGGGGGGCTCCGGGTGGCCGGACAGGGCCACATCCACCCCCAGACGGCGCATATAGTCCTCAAAGTCGTGGAGGCGACCATACACCAGCTGATACCGGCGGCGCTTGGTGGAGTCCACCCCGTCCAGCTTGGACAGGATGACCTGGAAGGACTGGTCCAGGGGATAGAGCACGGTGATCTCCCGGCCCTGGTCATCCCGGTCCTGTTTGGAGCGGAAGTCGGCATAGATGAGCAGCAGGGATTCCACCGACAACGACTCCAGTTCCAGGTCCCACACGGAGTGGTTGGCGGCGATGTGGCTGACGCCCTCCAGCTTCCGGGCGGTGAGCCACTGGTCGGTGTAGTAGTAGTGGAGATAGGGCACCCGCTCCCCGGCCCGGCAGCCGAACTTGCCCACGTCGTGGGCGGCAGCCGCGGCGGAGATGAGGGCCAGGTCCACCTCCACCCCCGCCCCGGCCAGTCCCCGGGCGGCGGTCATGGCGATGTAGTGGACCCCGGCAATGTGGCCCAGGGTGCGGAAGGGAGTCACCTCGTCCCCCAGGCGCAGCAGCTCATAGACGAACTCCTGCCGCCAGGCGGTCAGAAAGCGGCCATACTCCCGCCCGGCATCGCAGGGGGTATACGCCTCCTCGGGCAAGAACTGAAAATCAATGAGAGGGTCGAAGGGCAGGACCGAGCGCTCGTGGTCCAGCAGGACCTGAAGCACGGTGAGATAGGTCTCCGCTCCGGCATCGAATGGGGAGGGGCTGGGCACGAAATGCCCGTCCGGGAACATACGGGTGCGGATATAGTCATAGCAGAAGGCCAGCCAGCCCTGCTCCGGGGCGGGGGAGAAAAAGTCGGGCAGCTGGCGGCACAGCTCCAGGGCCTGGGCGCAGGTGAGCCGCTGGCGGATGGGCAGCAGCCCCTCCAGGGTCTCGGTCCAGCCCGGGGTCTTCAGCAGGGCCAGGGCCGCCTTTCGGCTGGTAAGCCCCGCCGCCCGCCGGGCGGAGAGGGCCTCAGCCACGTCGCTGTTGAACTGTCGGATCATCTTTTCGTGCATAGGGGACCACCTTTCTTGGGGAGGGGATTTAAGAGAACGGCGGATAAAATATCAAATAAATTTTATCACAAACACCGGGGGAAGAAAAGTGGAGCGTCGCGTCCCTCGTGCTGTATTTGTGCGATAAGCATGATAGAAAGAAGTGAGCCGTCTGCTGCAACAGACGGCTCACAAGTTGTTAGGGGTTTAAACTCCACGATTTGATGATATTTGTACTGGCGACCGTTTAGGTTTCCACCGCAGGGGGTGCTTATTAACGGTAAGCATCCTCTGTGTCTTTTATTATAGCCAATTTCAGACAGGTTGTCAAATAGTTTCAGCCGCAGCTCACCTGGTCCGCCTTATCACCCACGTGCGGCTGACGGCGGCGCCTAAGAGCAGGATGTTTCCGCACAGATACAGCCACACCAGCAGGATGATGAGGGAGGCCAAGGAGCCGTAGACCAGGGCATAGCGGGAGGACATGCCGATGAACCAGGAGAACACCCCGGAGCACACCGCCATGGCCAGAGCGGTGAGCAAGGCCGCAAAGCGCAGGGTGCGCCGGGGCATGGCCCGGGGCGGCGTGCCCGCCCGATAGAGGGCCAACACCAGCAGCAGCACCGCGCAGAACAGCACCAGATACCGCAGCCAGCCCCACAGGCCGGACACCCGGGCCAGGGAGAGCAGCTGCTTTAAGGGCCGGGGCAGATATCGCTCCAGCAGACGGAAGAACCAGTCCCCGGTGAAGATGACCACCACGGAAAAATAGATGGTGACCAGAAACAGGGCGGACAGGGCCACGCTGAGCAGGGTGGTCTTCACGCCCATGGGCCGCCGGACCTCATATAGCTCGTCCAGGGCCAGAAATAAGGTGCGCAGCCCGGCGGAGGCGGAGACCAGAATGGTGAACACGCTGGCCCACAGGAGGGCCGGGGAGCGGACCCCGGCCACATAGGTCAGATAGTCCCCCAGCACCCCCGTTACCCCGGCGGGGAGGAGGGCGTCGGCGGCCCGGAGGACCTGCTCTAAATTAAAGTGGAACAGGCCGATGAAATAGTTCACGCACATGACCAGGGGGAACAGGGTCAGCACCAGGTAATAGGCCAGGGCGGCGGCGGAGCGGGATATCCCCGCCCGGGCATAGGTGTTCCACACCTCCAGGCAGAAGGAGACCGGGGGCAGGGAGATCAGGCGTTCCAGCATGGCGGGGACTCCTTTCTACAGAATACGGATCGCCACGTCGCTTCGCTCCTCGCAATGACAAAGAGAAATAGGTACGAAAAAAGCCGCCTGTAAAACAGACGGCTTTCGACGTTGCAGACCTCAGGCCAGCTTGTTCAGCTTGATGGTCATGCTGCTCTTCTTGTTGGCAGCGTTCTTCTTGTGCAGCAGCCCCTTGGCAGCGGCCTGATCCACGGCCTTGACGGCCACCTTGTAAGCGACATCGGCCTCGCTGCGGTTGCCTTCCGCCACAGCGGTGTCAAACTTCTTCAGCTCGGTCTTCAGCGCGGACTTAGCAGCCTTGTTCTGGGCAGCCTTGGTCTGGGATACCAGGACGCGCTTTTTGGCAGACTTGATATTCGGCAAACCAAACACCTCCTCCGATTTTCATCGTTAAATTAGGCACAATATGCCTGTGCAGATATGTATTTTAACACCCACCCCCAGAAAATGCAACTGTTTTTTTCAATTTTTTTTAGAATTTTGGTTAGACTGAAATTAGATGCGGATTCCTGGGAAAAATCCGGCAAAAACCACGAAAATGAGAAGGGAGCGGGGCGCTTTGGATCTGAGACGGACCGACCTGGCCATGGAGGCCCGGGAGCTGTGGCAGGAGCGGGCGGGACAGACCGCCCAATTGCCCGGGGTGCGGGCAGAGGAGCGAAAGCGGGCGGGTATGCCCGTCACGGTGGTGCAGGTGCTGGATGAGCGGGGGGAGCAGGCCCTGGGCAAGCCCCGGGGGACCTATGTCACCCTGACCCTGGAGGGGGTGGAGACCCGTGCGGACGGGGCCTTTCCCCGGGCGGTGGAGGCGGTGGCCGCCGAGCTGGGAGAATTGCTGGAGCAGATCGACCTGAAAAAGGGCCCAGTGCTGGTGGCCGGGCTGGGCAACCGGGCCATCACCCCCGACGCCATCGGCCCCCGGGTCCACGACTGCACCCTGGTCACCCGCCATCTGGTGGGGCGGATGCCGGAGCAGTTCGGCCACCTGCGCCCGGTGGCGTCGGTGTCGGCGGAGGTGATGGGCAGCACGGGGCTGGAGAGTCAGGAACTGGTGGCCTCTGTCTGCCAAAGCATCCGGCCCTGCTGCGTCATCGCGGTGGACGCCCTGGCCTCCCGCAGCTTAGACCGGCTGTGCCGCACGGTGCAGCTGGCGGACACGGGCATCTCCCCCGGCTCCGGTGTGGGGAACCACCGGGCGGCCTTGGATCAAGAGAGCCTGGGGGTGCCCGTGCTGGCGGTGGGTGTCCCCACGGTGGTGGAGGGGGCCACCCTGGCCGCCGACCTGCTGGGATGTGACCGCCTGCCCCAGTCCGCCCCGGGCCGGGACATTCTGGTCACCCCAAGGGACATTGACCGCCAGGTGGCCGACCTGTCCAAAATATTGGGCTATGCCATCAGCATGGCCCTCCAGCCCGGATTGGGGCTGGAGGAGCTGGAGCTGTTATTGAGTTGACAATATTTCCTCCCGCCCCCTATGCAGCGCCTGAATTTTTCGATATAATCGGAGGTGAAAACAAGGAGGAACGGCCCCATGTTCGGACACAAGAAAGAAAAAAAGACTGACCGCCCTCTCGCCGCCCCCGGCGGGGATAAGCTGGGCGTTTATATTCACATCCCCTTCTGCAAGAGCAAGTGCGACTACTGCGACTTCTACTCCCTGGCCGGGCGGGAGGACCAGATGGACCGGTATCAGAAGGCGCTGCTCTCCCACATCGCGGAGACGGCCCCCATGGCCCAGGTGCCGGTGGACACCATCTATTTCGGCGGCGGCACCCCCAGCCTGTATGGGGAGAAGCGGCTGAAGGAAATTTTGACCGCCCTGAAAAAGCAGCTGCCCGTGGACAAGGACGCGGAGATCACCCTGGAGGCCAACCCCGACAGCGTGGACCTGCGCTCTCTGCGGCGGCTGCGGCGGGCGGGCTTTAACCGCATCTCCCTGGGGATGCAGTCGGCTGACCCGGCAGAGCTGGAGGCCGTCCACCGCCCCCACACCGTGCAGCAGACGGACCAGGCCGTGACCATGGCGAAGAAGGCGGGCTTTAAAAACCTGTCCCTGGACCTGATCTACGGCCTGCCCGGCCAGACGGAGGAGAGCTGGCGCGCCACCGTGGAGCACGCTCTGTCCCTGATCCCCCAGCACCTGTCCTGCTATGGCCTGAAGGTGGAGGAGGGCACCCCTCTGGCCCAGCGGGTGGAGGAGGGGGAGGTGCTCCCCGACGACGACGCCCAGGCGGACCGCTATCTGTGGACGGTGGGCCGCTTGGTGCGGGCGGGCTTTGCCCAGTATGAGATCTCCAACTTCGCAAAGCCGGGGCACGAGTCCAGGCACAACCTGCGCTATTGGCTCACCCGGCCCTATATCGGCTTTGGCCCCGGGGCCCACTCTGACTTTGGCGGGCGGAGGTATTCCTTCGTCCGGGACTTAGACGCCTATATCAAGGGCGTGCTGGAGGGGGGCAACATTCTGGACAGCGAGGAGCTGATCCCCCGGCAGGAGCGGTGCGGGGAGTATCTCATGCTCCGCCTGCGCACCGCCCTGGGCATCGAGGAGTGGGAGTATCGCCGGAACTATTTCATGGACTTTGCCCCCCTGGAGCGGCGGCTGGAGGAGTTTCAGGCCCAGGGCTGGGCGGAGAAGACGGCGGAGGGCCGCTGGCGCTTTACCCCCAAGGGCTTTTTGGTGTCTAACCAGCTCATCGGCGACCTGCTGGACCGGCAGGAGCAGGCCCAGCTGTCTGACGTGCTGGTGCGGGCGCGGGAACACTATGCCGCACGGGGACCGGAGGAGGGCTGACAGGGCGACATAAAACCGTCATTTTGACAGGGGGACTTTCTGTAAAGCCTGGAAAATGAAAGGCCCGCCATTCAAATTGACGATTTGCATTTGCCCGGACAAAATTTATTGCCACCGGAATCAGAAGATGCTATAATGTATAAGATTTATTCTGCCCTGTTATGCCCAGGGGTTTGGACGGGGCGGAGGATCGCCTGAAATTTGGATATTTACATATGGCTCTGCCATGTTTTTTGATATGACTGCCTTGTATGGCGTGAGGAAGGTGCAAGATTTGACGAAGTATCAAATCCATGGGGGTCGCCCCCTCCACGGGACCATTGAGATCAGCGGCGCGAAGAATGCCGCTGTGGCCATTATCCCCGCCGCTTTGATGGTGGACGGGGTGTGCCGCATTGAAAATATTCCCCAGATCAGCGACGTGACGCTGATCTTACAGATTTTGCGTGAGCTGGGCGCCGACGTGAAGACGGTGAACAAGAACACGGTGGACGTGGACTGCTCCCACATCCGCAACCGCCAGGTGCCCTATGAGCTGGCCCGGAAGATCCGCGCCAGCTATTACCTGGTGGGGGCCCTGCTGGGCCGCTTCGGCTGGGCGGAGGTCCCCCTGCCCGGGGGCTGCGACCTGGGCGGACGGCCCATCGACCAGCACATCAAGGGCTTTGTGGCCATGGGGGCCGACGTGGACGTGCGCAACGGCCTGATCTGCGCCCAGGTCCCCGGCGGCGGACGGCTGGCTGGCGGCCAGGTGTATCTGGACATGGTCTCTGTGGGTGCCACCATGAACATTATGCTGGCCGCCACCCTGGCCAACGGCATGACCGTCATCGAGAACGCGGCCAAGGAGCCCCACATCGTGGACCTGGCCAACTTCCTGAACTCTATGGGCGCGGACATCATGGGCGCGGGCACCGACGTCATTAAGATCCGCGGCGTGGAGCGGCTGAGCGGCGGGACCTATTCCATCATCCCCGACCAGATCGAGGCGGGCACCTATATGGCCGCCGTGGCCGCCGCCGGGGGCGAGGTGCTCATCAAAAACGTCATCCCCAAGCACCTGGACTGCATCACCGCCAAGCTGGTGGAGATGGGCGTGGATGTGGAGGAGCAGGACGACGCCGTGCTGGTCCGCCGGGACGGCCCCATCAGCCGGGTGAACGTGAAGACTATGCCCTATCCCGGCTTCCCCACCGACATGCAGCCCCAGATCGCCGCGGTGCTCTGCCTGGCCCAGGGGACCAGCGTGCTCACCGAGGGCGTTTGGGAGAACCGCTATCGCTATGTGGACGAGTTCCGCCGCATGGGGGCCCACATCCAGGTGGACGGCAAGGTGGCCGTCATCGAGGGCGTGGAGCAGCTTACCGGGGCGCCGGTCCACGCCTGCGACCTGCGGGCCGGCGCGGCCATGGTCATCGCCGGGCTGTCTGCCAAGGGTGTGACCGAGGTGGACGGCATCTATCACATCGAGCGGGGCTATGAGACCCTGGTGGAGAAGCTGTCCGCCGTGGGCGCGGACATCCGCACCATTGTGGTCCCCGACGAGGAGGCCCCCGCCCAGGTGGGCTGACCCGCCTGAGGCTTGTAAGAGGAGATAGAGACCCTTGCTGACCTTTACCACCCTGGCCAGCGGCTCCAGCGGAAACGCGGCGCTGGTCTCCTGTGGAGACACCCACGTGCTGCTGGACGCCGGGATATCCGCCAGACGCATCACCACCGGGCTGAAGAGCCTGGGGGTGGACCCGGCGGACCTGTCGGCCATTCTGATCACCCACGAGCACCAGGACCACGTCAGCGGTCTGGCGGTGCTCACCAAGAAAATAAGGCCCCCTATCTATGCCACCCCAGCCACCTGCGGCCAGCTGGCAGATCAGCTCCCCCACGGGGCGGAGCTGCTGCAAAGCCGACTGCCGGGGGCTGGCTTTGCTGTGGGCGAGCTGTGGATCGAGCCCTTCGCCACCCCCCACGACGCGGCGGGCAGCGTGGGCTATGTCCTGTCCGGCGGGGGGCGGACCATGGCCCTTTGTACCGACCTGGGCCACGTCACCGACCAGGTGCGCCAGGCGGTGGCCGGGTGCGACTTGCTGGTGTGCGAGACCAACTATGACCCGGACTGGATGCGCACCGGGCCCTATCCCTATGTCCTGAAGCAGCGCATCATGGGCGACCACGGCCACCTGTCCAACCAGGACGGGGCGGAGCTGGCCGCTATGAGTGTGCAGTCCGGGGCCAGCATCGTGATCTTGGCCCATCTGTCGGCGGAGAACAACACCCCCGCCCGGGCGCTGGAGACAGTGCGCCGCCGCCTGCGGGCCATGGGCTGTGACCCGGAGGAGGACATCACCCTGGCCGTGGCCCCCCGTAAAGAGGTAGGCCCCACCTATCGCCTGGAGCGGCGGCTGGCCGCGGCGGGGGAGAAGGAGGGCGGCCTGTGCTGAGCGTACATCTCATCTGTGTGGGCAAGCTGAAGGAGAAGTTCTATCTGGCCGCCTGTGCCGAATATCAAAAGCGCCTGGGAGCCTATTGCAAATTAGAGCTGACGGAGCTATCTGAGGAGCGCCTGCCCCAAAATCCCTCCCGGGCCCAGATCGACGCCGCCCTGGAGCGGGAGGCGGCGGCCATCCGGGGGAAGATCCCCCAGAACTCCTGCCTGGTGGCCCTGTGCGTGGAGGGCAAGCCCCACTCCAGCGAGGAGCTGGCCCGGCTGGTGCGCACCTGGCAGGACAGCGCCGCCCGGCACCTGGTCTTTGTCATCGGCGGCTCCTTCGGTCTGGCGGAGAGCCTGAAAAAGGAGGCCAAGGTGCGCCTGTCCATGTCCCCCATGACCTTTCCCCACCACCTGGCCCGGGTCATGGTGCTGGAGCAGATCTATCGGGCCTTTAAGATCAACGAGGGCTCCAGCTATCACAAGTAAGCCAAAAGAGCGTGACCGAGGTCGCGCTCTTTTTGTATGTCCGGCTCTTGACATTTCCCGCGTATCTTCTTATAATTACCCATGTTAATTATCTTGAGTAATTATTAAAGGGAGGATACGAACATGACGATCAAAACGATCAAGGCCCTGCTGGACGCCTGCTACCAGGCCAAGCGGGTGCGGGAGCTGCTGCCGGCCCTGCCCAACGGGGTCTCCCCCTCCTTCATTCAGTATCTGGACGTGATCGAGGGCCTGGAGAGCAAGGGCGTCCGGGTGAAAATTTCTGATATCAGTGACGCCCTGGACCTGCCCCGCCCCGGGGTGACCCGGACGGTGAAGGAGATGGAGGACGGGGGCTATCTGAAAAAGACCGCCTCCGACCGGGACGGCCGCATCACCTATCTCTCCATCACCGAAGCGGGGAGAGCCCTGTCCCAGACCTATAACGCCCGGTTCTTCGCCCAGCTGGCCCCCCAGCTGGATGACATCTCCGAGGAGGACGCGGCCTGCACCATCCGCACCATCGAAAAGCTGTACAGAGTCATGGCCGAGAGGAGGATCTCTTTATGAACGCTGATTTTACCCAGGGCAGCATCCTGAAAAAGCTGTCCCTGTTCATGCTCCCCGTGCTGGGGGCGTTAGTTTTGCAGGCGGCCTATGGCGCGGTGGACCTGTTGGTGGTGGGGCAGTTCGGCTCCACCGCGGGACTGTCCGCCGTGTCCACGGGCAGCCAGGTATTGAATCTGGTGACGTTCGTGGTGACCCAGCTGGCCATGGGCGTGACGGTGCTCATCGCCCGGTATCTGGGGGAGAAGCGGCATGAGCAGATCGGCGCGGTCATCGGCGGGGCGGCGGTGGTGTTCACCATTTTGTCCTTTTTGATATTCGTGCTGCTGGCGGGCTTTGCCCGGCCCATCTCCGTCCTGATGCAGGCCCCGGAGGCGGCTGTCGGGCTCACCACCAGCTATGTGCGCATCTGCGGCTGCGGCATCTTCTTCATCGTGTGCTATAACCTGCTGTCGGCCATCTTCCGGGGGCTGGGGGACAGCCGCTCCCCCCTGATCTTCGTGCTGGTGGCCTGCGTGGTCAACATCGTGGGGGACCTGGCCCTGGTGGCTGGGCTGGGGCTGGACGCCGCCGGGGCGGCCATGGCCACGGTGCTGGCCCAGGCTGTCAGCGTGGCGCTGGCGGTGGGGATGCTGGTGAAAAAGAAGCTGCCCTTTTCCATCCGGCGGGGGGATTTCCGCCTGAATGTCCAGTGTAAAAAGTTCCTGTCCATCGGCCTGCCCCTGGCCCTCCAGGAGTTTCTGACCCAGCTGTCTTTCCTGGCCCTGTGCGCCTTTGTGAACCGCCTGGGGCTGGCGGCCTCCTCCGGCTATGGCGTGGCCTGTAAGATCGTGAACTTCGCCATGCTCATCCCCAGCGCCCTGATGCAGTCCATGGCCTCCTTCGTGGCCCAGAACGTGGGGGCGGGGGACCAGAAGCGGGCCCGGCGGGCCATGGTCACCGGCATCGGCGTCGGCCTGGCCTTCGGCTGCGCGGTGTTCGCCCTGATCCTGCTGAAGGGCGACGCCCTGGCGGGCGTCTTCACCCCCGACCCGGAGGTCATTCAAAAGGGCTTTGAGTATCTGAAAGGCTTTGCTCCGGAGACCATCGCCACCGCCGTGCTGTTCAGCATGGTGGGCTATTTCAACGGCAACGACCAGACCCTGTGGGTCATGGTCCAGGGGCTGGTGCAGACCCTGCTGGTCCGCCTGCCCATGGCCTATTTCATGAGCATCCAGCCCAACGCCAGCCTGACCATGATCGGCCTGGCCGCCCCCACGTCTACAGCGGTGGGCATCGTGCTGAACGTGGGGTTCTATCTCTGGTGGACCCGGAAGGGTCGGGAGCGGGCGTCTCTCGCCTGAGGCAGACAAGAAAACAGCGGGTATTCGGCGCAGAACCGAATACCCGCTGTTTTTGCGTTCCGATCAATTACCAGTCGTTTTCAATGGCCATCAGGGCGTTGACCCGGCGCTCGTGGCGGCCGCCCTCGAACTGGGTGTTCAGGAAGGTGTCCACGATGTTCTCGGCCAGGTTTTTGCCCACGATGCCCGCGCCCATGGCCAGCATGTTGGCGTTGTTGTGCCGCCGGGTGAGGGAGGCGGACAGGGGATCGCCGCACAGGGCGCAGCGGATGCCCCGGACCTTGTTGGCGGCGATGGAGATGCCGATGCCGGTGGTGCAGATGACGATGCCCCACTGGCACTGGCCGGAGGCCACGGCCTGGGCGGCGGCCTTGCCGAAGGCGGGGTAGTCGCAGCTCTCGGTGCTGTCGGTGCCGAAGTCCTGACAGGTGATGCCCTTGGCGGCCAGATAGGCCTTGATGTGCTCCTTCAAGGGATACCCGCCGTGATCAGAAGCGATTGCGATCATAGTGATGTTCCTCCTAGTGTCTATGTCACGCGCCGGATACCCGGGCGCGATTTACTTGCTATTACCCATTGTAGTTGGTTTCGCCAAGATTTGCAAGGCATATCCAGACAGATTTCCGGGGGAAAATCTTAAAATCGTTCAGGGGGAGGCAAAATCGCCTTCCCCTGGGGGAAGGTGCCCCCGCAGGGGGCGGAAGAGGGGAACGCCACCGATAACCGAGCG
>ERZ856578.5413-NODE-5413-length-15599-cov-3.016557_pt1 | contig 15599 bp, 15 predicted proteins | sample MGYA00514384_ERZ856578 | MGnify/ENA primary metagenome ERZ856578 (study PRJEB29103, sample SAMN06111958) | human gut metagenome | biome: human gut; feature: ankylosing spondylitis patient; material: healthy_person | host: Homo sapiens | place: China:Hangzhou...
GAGCACTCCCCACAGCACTGATGAAACCATTGAGTGGAAGCGGAGCACGCGGATTGATGGTGGATGCCATGACTACAGGTAGCCGAGCACCGAGGTGAGCGGCGTGCGGATGTCGTGGGCCAGATAGGCCACCAGCTCGTTCTTGCGCTGCTCGGCGGCGTGAGCGGCGCGCTCGTCGGCCAGCGACTGCGAGCGGATAACCGCCAGCTCGTTGCGGGCGATGGACAAGTCGGCCGGCAGCTCGATGGGGGCGTCCTTGTCGGCGAGCAGGCTTCCCACAGCCCCGGACAGCTCGTCGAAGTAGCGCAGCGACCGGTTCAGGGCTCTCAGGATGATGGCGAGCCAGCCGGCCACGAAGACGAGCAGGGCCAGCGGGAGCTTGAACGACTTGACGAACGTGTAGGTGGCGACATCGCGTATGCGGTAGACGCCGTCCTCGCCGTACTGGATTTGCCAGACCGGGTTCTCGTCGGAGACGCCCAGCGCCCGCGCCTCCTCGGCGGAGGTCAGGTCGAGCCAGGCGCTGTAGGCTTGCTCCTGGGATTGGCGAAAGGCGCTTTGCAGAAGGTCGTTCAGCGTCGGCTGGTCGTAGCCCAGGACGGCGGCGCTGACGAGGATTCGCGTGGCCGCATCCACCGTGGTCTCCGGCGGCATGAACGTTTGGGCCTCGGGCAGCGAGAGCCCCAGCTCCTGCAGGGACGCCGACACGCGCAGGGCCGCTATGGCTTGGGCGGCGCTCGCGTCGTCAGTGGGAATGGCCTCGGCGGTCAGAATGGTCTGATAGGGAAGGAGGGGAACGGCCCGGGCGGTCTTGTCGGCCGGGGCGCTGTCGGTCTCGGCATCGAGGGCGGTCGCGTCGTCGATGAAGGTGCTCGCGTCGCCGATGGCCGCGGCGTTGGTGCCCGAGGCGACGGCCACATCCGCCCCGAGCTTTTCGGCCCGCTCCTTGGCGTGGGCCGCGGCAGCCTCGGCGTTCTCGGGCGAGTCGGCCATCATGCTCGCGTATTCCGCCAGGGCATCTTCCATCTCGTTCACTTCGCCTTGGATCTCGGTGATAGTGCCCGCATCGTTGGTGTAGCCGCCCTCGATGGCCTCGTTGACCCAGAGGTCGAAGAGGATGGCATCGTCGAGCAGCCCCTGGTCGGTGAGGATCTGCTGGAACTGCTCGGAGGAGTTCAGGGTGCGCCAAGACGAGGTCGAGTCGGCCACCCAGTTCGCGATCGAAGGTACCATGAAGGTCTCGATCGCCAAGCAGGCCAGAGCGAAGGCCCCGCTGAACAGCAGCAGGTTGCGAATGAGGCCGCCGAGCACGCGCCGGCGCAGGACGCGGGCCTGTTCGCTTTTAAGCGCCATGGCCGGTGTCGCCGGGCGCGCCGCGCAGCTTGTAGCCGACGCCCCAAGCGGTTTCGATGAACGTCGTGGAAGCGTCGATATCGGCGAGCTTCTTGCGTAGGCGACGGATGTGCACCATGACCGTGTTGGCCGCCGCGTCGTCGAAGCGCTCGTGCCAGGCCCCTTCGAACAGATCGGCCGCCGAGACCGGTGAGCCGACCGACTGGGCCAGAATCGCCAGAATGGCGAACTCCTTGGGGGTGAGGTGCAAAGGCTCGCCGTGGAGCGTGGCCAGATGCGTGCGCAAGTCCACCTCGATGGCGCCGGCGGAAAGCAGGGTCGAGGAAGCCTGGGGCGCTGCTTGGCGTCGGCGCAGGCGCGCCTTCACGCGGGCCACCAGCTCGCGGGGCCGGAAGGGCTTGGTGACGTAGTCTTCGGCGCCCAAGGTGAAGCCGACGACTTGGTCGGCCTCCTCGTCCTTCGCCGAGAGGAAGATGACGGGAATGTCCCGCATCTGGCGCATGCGAACGCACAGCTCGAAGCCGTCGATGCCCGGCATCATGATATCCACGATGGCCAGGTCGAACGGCGTGCGGGCGAGCATGTCGAGGGCCGCCTGTCCGCTGTAGCAGGCCAGCGCGTCCATGCCCTCGGCCGCAAGCAGGTTGACAACCAGATCGGCGATGGCCTGCTCGTCGTCCACCACCAGTATGTGAGCGCGTTTTTCCATAAGGGCTATTGTACGCGATTCGCCCCGGGTTTTGCCAATGGGCATGCCATCCCGTGACAGCTTCAGGAAAAGTTAAGGTGCCCTGCCGGAAATGTCAGATTTCGCTATGGGACGCGTAAGCCGGCTCGTCGGTAAGGTAGAGGTGCAACGTAAGGAGGAAACCCATGGACACTGCTGCCTACCGTTTTGACGAGGGGAACTTTTACGGAGGAGATGCGCCCCTAAGCCGCACTGGGAGAGTGGACGCTTTGGATGTTTCAGATGTTTCGGATGCTCGGGGTGCTTCGGGTGTTCGGAATGTTTCGGGGGTCGCCCCCAACCCTTTCGGGCGTGATGCCTGGGTGCGGCCGCAGGGCGCGGGGGGCCGGCCGGGCAATGGTGCGGGATCAACGACCGCCCGGAGCTCCTCGCCGCAGCGGAGGCAGACTCGCGGGTCGGCCGTAGCCCCGACTGCTACGCCGGGCGTGGTGGCGGCCATGCTGGGCGGTCTGGTTCGCACGAGCCGCGCCGCGCGGGGCCGCCGCATCGGGCGGCGACGCTGGCATCTGTGGTCGGTGCTGGGCGTGGCGGCGCTTTCCGTCTTCGTCGTAGTCGCGCTGTTCCAGATGGCGAACCTGTACGCCGAAGGGCTGGGGCTCGCGGGGCCGGGCATCGCCTCGCCCACGGCCGACGCCTCTGTGGCCGCTGCGGACGCGGGTGGCGGAGCCGAGGCCGCTAGCACCCCGCGCGACGAGTGGCGCGGCGGCGAGCTGCCCTTTCTCTACCAGACCGACCCCCAGTACCGCGACGCGCCCTATGCCGGCGCCACGGTGGGAGAGGCCGGATGCGGGCCGACGAGCCTGGCCATGGTCTACATCGCGCTGACGGGGAAGACCGACAAGGATCCCGCCGCCATGGCCGCCTTCAGCGAGGCCGAAGGCTACGTGGAAGAGGGTCTCACCGCCTGGCGATTCATGACCGACGGCGCGGCCGATCTGGGGCTTTCCTCCCACGAGGTGCCGGCAGACGCAGGGCGGCTTAAGGAGGAGCTCGCCCAGGGGCATCCGGTCATCTGCAGCATGCGCCCCGGCGATTTCACGAGCACAGGGCACTTTCTCGTGGTGGCTGGTGTGGCCGACAACGGCGAGCTGGTCATTCACGACCCCAACAGCCCCGCCAACAGCGCTCGCACGTGGGATGCCGAGCGTGTGCTCGCCCAGTGCGCCAACCTCTGGGCCTTCGAGCGAGGCTAGCGGGAGCGATTCGCTCATTCGGTGGGGTTCCTGCTTGGAGATCGGCGTCCGTGCTAGGATGGGGCCAGTGATTCCGACCGATGAGGAGGCTTCCCATGGATGCCTTTGTCCCCGAAGTTGCGCCGCCGCCCTTGCTCGAGTGCCGCGACCTCACTAAGCGCTATGGCGCCACGGTGGCGCTCGATCGCTTTACTGTCAGCTTGCCCGCCGGCCGCATCGTGGGGCTGCTCGGCCCGAACGGCTCGGGCAAGACCACGCTGCTGAAGATGATCGCCGGCGTGGCCCATCCCACGGCGGGCGACATTCGCGTGGCGGGCTATGAGGTGGGCCCGGAATCGAAGGCACTCGTCTCCTACCTGCCCGAGCGGCCCTACTTCTCCCGCTCCATGCGCGTGCGCGAGATGATCGCCTACTTCGCCGACTTCTACGAGGACTTCGACGCCGCCTTGGCGCGTGACATGCTCGCCCGGCTCGGCGTGCCCGAGGACGCTCCCACCTCGGCGCTTTCCAAAGGCACGGTTGAGAAGGTGCAGCTCACGCTCGTCATGGCCCGCCACGCGGCACTGTATTTGCTGGACGAGCCCATCGGCGGCGTGGATCCGGCGGCCCGCGATTACATCCTGCAAACGGTCATTCGCGCCTATCGGCCGCAGTCGTCCATCATCCTTTCCACCCATCTCGTACGCGATGTGGAGGCGTTCCTGGACGACTTCATCCTGCTGCGCTATGGCCAGATGCTGTTGCACGCGCCCGTGGCCTACGTGACCCAGGAGAAGGGCACGACGCTGGACGCGTTCTTTCGAGAGGAGTTCCGATGCTAGGAAAGCTCTTCGCCCAGGAAATGCGGGCGCTTTGGAAGCCCGCGGCCATCATGCTGGCCGTTATGGTCGTCGCCGGCGTGGTGGGCATCGGCTGCATCGAGGCCACCGACGCCGTGAGCCGCGCGGCGGGATTCGCCTCCCGTTACGTCAACGAGGCATCGGCCGCCTCCAACCTGACCGTGGTGTTCGTAATGGCCGCGCTGTTCTGCGGCTTTCTCGTGTGGGCCAGCCTTGTGGCGGTCTACGTGTTCATCGCGATGCGCTTCTACCGCACGATGTTCACCGACGAGGGCTATCTCACGCTCACGCTGCCGGTGCGCGCGGGCACGCTGGTGGCGGCGAAGTTCTGGGCTGCCTTTTTGCTGGCGGCGGTGTTCACGCTTATGGCCTGCGCGCTCGCCTCGCTGGCCATGCTCGCGATCACCGACGGCGATGGGGACATGGTGTCGGTGGTGCTGTCGCTTTTGGGCGGCTGGTCGGCGCTGACGGGCAACGGCGGGGTGGTCTCGTCGATCATGGGCGTGGCGAATGCCCTCGTGTCCGCCGCCTACACCGTGGGGCTGGCGTTCCTCTCGTTGACGCTGGGCGCTTGGTGGGCGCGGCGGCATAAGGTGGCTGCGGCCGTGGCGCTGTATGTGGGAATTGGCTGGGTGATCTCTCTTCTGTTCTCTATTGTCGGCGTTCTGGCCATGGTGGGGGACACGGGAACGGCGTCGTTTATGCTCAGCGTGGTGTCCATCATGCAGACGGTGGTGAACCTTGCCGTGGCCGGTGGCGGTGTCGCCCTGTCCGCTTACCTCGTGCGCGCCAAGGTCGACCTGAGCTAGGGAAAATTTGCGGCCGCCTTAGCTGGCAGCTAATGAAACGGTTAACGAGAACGGATACCCTTCTTCCTTGTCCGTTAGGAATAGCGCGTTTAGAAGAAGGGAATCATCTATGGAAACGCAACCTCGCTCGGCTATGGCCGTGGCTTCTCTCGTATTGGGAATCGTGGCACTGGTCACGTCGATTCTGCCGATTATCAACAACCTCTCCTTCCTTTTGGCCATTCTCGGCATCGTCTTCGCCATCATTGGATTGGTAGGTATTTCGAAGGGGAAGAAGAGCGGCAAGGGCCTAGGGATCGCCGGCCTCGTGCTTTCCGTGATCGCCTTCATTCTCGTGCTCGTAATGCAGAGCGCCTTCAGCGCCGCCCTCGACCAGGCCATGGAGGAGAGCGGGCTTGACACGGCGACGGCGCAGGGTGCAGCGGTCGAAGATTCCGGATCTGCGACTGAGCCCCAGGCGGCCGAGCAGAGCGCATCGGACGCGGCCGCTTACGGCGTGACCATCGACGGCTGCCGGGTGACTGAGGACTACCAGGGAAATCCGGCTGCCGTGGTGACCTACACCTTCACGAACAACTCCGACGAGGCGACCAGCTTCATGGTGGCGCTTTATCCCAAAGTGTTCCAAAACGGCGTTGAGCTGGGCACAGCCATCGGCAGCGATTGGGATTCCGAGAAGTACTCGAGCGATGTGAAGCCTGGTTCCTCTACGACGGTGGAGATGGGCTACGCCCTGGAGGACATGAGCGACATCACGGTTGAGGTCGAGGAGCTTTTGAGCTTCAGCGACGCCGTCTTGGCCGAGCAGACGTTCTCGCTGAGCTAGCGTGCCTGATGGCGCACGTCTCGGGCGCCCGTCTCCGAAGGCGGGCGCTCGAGGCGCTACAATAGGGGCTTCGTGATATGGGTCGAAGGAGAAAGAAGCGCGTGGAGGAACCGCTGACAGAGGATATGCTGGCCGAGCTCTTGGACGCGCCGGATCCGCGGGCGTTCATCAAACGGCGCGAGGTGGGCGAGCGCAGCTTGGCGGAGTACCTGGACGCCCTTCTGCTAAAGAAGGGGCTGAAGCGCTCAGTGGTGGTGAGAGAGGCCGGTATCAACGAGACCTTCGGCTACCAGATTTTCACCGGCGCTCGGCGCGCCTCGCGGGATAACTTGCTGAAACTTGCCTTCGCAATGGGATGCTCGTTGCGCGAGACGAACCGCCTTTTGCAGGCGGGAGGCGCCAACGAGCTGTATTGCAAGAATCGGCGAGATGCCATTGTCATCTTCGCCATCAGCCATGGCTATACACTGCAGAAGACTGAGGAGGAGCTTTACCGGTTCGGCGAGGCGACCATTAGCTAATTTTGGTACCATGGCATCTATGGAAAACGACCCTCTTGCCGCATACCTTGACGCCCTTGCCCGCGACGTGTGCTATCGCGTCGATGAGGTATTGAAGACGGCGCCCCACGAGACGACCGAGGTGGTGTACTTTGTGGGGGCCAACGCGGCGGAGCTCGGACCGTTCGTTCGCAAGCGCATCGCGGTTGATGCGGCCATGGGGGATGCCTACGGCCACTTGTTCCAAGCGCAGCGCGACGGGCGTCGCTTCCGACATTTGCCGCGCATCTACGATGTTCATACCACTGGCAACGAGCTGGTGGTGGTCATGGAATACATCCAGGGACGCACGCTGCGGGACGAGGTGTACGAACGCGACGGATCGGTCGCCCTGGCGGCGCAGTGGTTTCCACTCCTTTGCGACGGGGTGATGGAATTGCACGAGCAGTTCTCGCCGCCTTTGATCCATCGCGATTTGAAGCCAACGAACATCGTGGTGAGCGATGCGGGTCTCACGATCATCGACTTCGGCATTGCCCGGGCCTTTCGCGAGGGGGCTGCGGGGGATACGGCTCATTTCGGCACGCGCTGCTACGCGCCGCCCGAGCAGTTCGGCTACGGGCAGACCGACGAGCGCAGCGACGCGTATGCGCTGGGAATGCTGCTCTACTACCTGCTGGCCGAGCGCGATCCGTCGCCGTCGGTGGCTGCGGCGGGGTTCGCGGGGCCGGAAGTGCCTTTCGCGCTGCGCCCCGTGCTCCAGCGCGCCTGCGCCTTTGATCCGGCGGCCCGCTTCCAGACGGTGCGCGACCTGAAGGCGGCGTTCCTCGCGGCGCTCGCCCCAGCCGGGGCTTCTCCTGCAGACCGGGGTGTCGTTGTGACCCAGGTCGCCGGCGCGGGTCGGGTTTCCCCTGCGGATTGGGCCGCGACGGCGGTGAGTGCCGCAGCTCCGATCGATGACAGACCGCATGGCGTAGTCGTTTCTCGGGTAAGGCGTGCTTTCTCGACGCTCTCCTCCGGTGAGACGGCAGGGCTCGTGGTCGATGTCGCCCTCTTGGTGGTGTGGCTGCTGTTCATGGCAGTTCTCATCGCAATGCCGTTCACGCCCGACGAACGTTACGCCACCTGGCCGTTCTGGCTGCTCGCCTTTCAGTATTGGACGTTCGGTATTCCGTTCTTCACGGGCTTTCTTTTCATTTTGACCGACGTCCGCGTTTTACGTCGGGCGGCTCCGAGGCTTCGCCTTCTGCAGGGAGCTCGTTTGCGAATCTTGGGCATCGCGCTGGTTGTCGTGGGCGTGATAGCCGTGGGCGTGACGATGGCGATCGCGAACGCCATGGGACTTCCGACCGGCTCGTAGGGGGCCGAGCTTCCGCTCCATCCGCAGGGGGCGACCTCGGTCGCCCCTCACAAGAGGGATAACCTTGCCTGATGAGGGCTGACCAAGGTCAGCCCCTACGGGATGAGGCTGCGCGACGCTAGTCTTCCCAGCGGGTTTCCCAGAAGGCGACGGCGCTGGCGGCGGCGACGTTCAGGGAATCGACCCCGTGGTGCATGGGGATGCGCACGGTCCAGTTGCAGGCGGCGATGGTGGAGGCGGCCAGGCCGTCGCCTTCCGTGCCCAGTACGAGGGCCAGCTTGTCGGCTGCCTTCAGGCGCGTATCGGCGATGGAAAGCGCGTCGTCGGCTAGGGCCAGGGCGGCTGTGACAAAGCCGGCCTCGCGCAGGCGCGCCACGCCCTCGCACGCCCAATCGCGCGCGCTGCCGATGCGGGCCCAGGGCACTTGGAACACCGTGCCCATGGAAACGCGCGACGCGCGGCGGAACAGCGGGTCGTGGCAGGCCGGCGTGAGCAGCACCGCATCGATGCCGAGGGCGGCGGCGCTGCGGAAGATGGCCCCGATGTTGGTGTAGTTCGTGACGTCCTCCAGCACGGCGACGCGGTGGGCGCCGGTAAGCAGGGCGGCCAGGTCGGGCTCGGGCGGCCGGTGAAAGGCGGCCAAGGGCCCGCGGGTCATCTCGTAGCCGGTGATGGAGCGCATCTCCTCCGAGGAGACCACGGCCACGGGGGCGGCCGGATTAGCCGCGCGCACCTTTTCCAAGAGCGCTTCGGAGGCGGCGAGCCAGCGCCTGTCGGTGAGCACGGCGAAGGGGACGCACCCGGCGTTAAGGGCGCGGTCGATGACGTTCACGGACTCAGCGACGAACAGGCCCGACGCCAAGCGTTCCGGCGCGCCCTCCGGGTCGATGGCGCGGGCCAGGCCCACGAGCTGCTTGGGGTCGCGCAGCTGCCCGTCGGTCATGGACGAGAACGGTGCCAGATACGGGTCGCCCCCCGCCAGAAAAGATGTTTGCGACTTGTTCATGGGCCTCAGTATACGTTAGTGCGGCGTCTTCCGCAGCATGGTGGCCGGCGCGGGTGGCAGATAGCGGGCCGGATACACGATGATGCCGGCCTTCCCAAGGCGCGAAAGGGCGGCCATGATCAGCACCGGCATGCCGTAGCAGACGAGCGCCGCCCCCACGGCCGCCATCCACGGGGCTGCTGTGACGGAGATGCCGGCCGCCTTCCAAAGATGGAAGTACAGGGCGAGGCAGATGCCGTGGAAGAGCCAGATGGCCATGGTGTAGCGGGTCACGAAGCCGTAGAAGCGGTTCTGCCGCCCGCTGCGGAACACGGTGGAGAACAGGGAGGTCGCCCACAGCACGCCGAGCGCGTCCAGAACGGCGTGGGACGTCTCGCCGGTCCAGCCGGCGTAGAAGGCGATCACGCTGGTGGCCACCCACAGGGCGCCGAGGGCCCAGGCCTTCTCGGATCCGCGCACGAGGGGCAGGCCCCGGTAGAGCGCCATGGCCATGCCGCCGGCGACCCAGATCCAGTTCTCGGCCACGGAGGTGACGGCGTAGGGGAGGCGCGTGGCCATCTCGGCGGTGGCGGGCAGCGAAGCGAGCGCCACGATGGCCGCTTTCGCTGCGACGGCGGCGAACAGGAGGCCGCTGGCGTTGCGGCGGCTCTTCACAGTGGGGGTGATGGCGTAAATGATGAGGCAGGTATAGAAGTAGCCGACGGGAATGACGGGCTCGATGAAGAGCGCGCGGAGGAGATCGGCGACCGACAGAGGCGGCTTCGCGCCGACGGCCGAGTTCGTGAGCAGCACGAGCACGGTGAACGCCGCGAAGGGGATGCCCATGAGCGCCAGCTCGCGGCGGAGGTTCTGGCCCCAGGCGCGAGGGGTGCGCGTCGTGCGGTAGCGCTGGTAGAGAAAGCCCAGGCAGAAGTAGAAAATCGGCAGCTGGAAGGGAACGAGGTACTCGAGAATCCACCGACTGGCGGTCGAGGGGGTGAAAAGGCCCTGGGCGCTGCAGGTGGTGATGAGGGTGCCGAAGGCGATGAGGAGGGACGCGGTGGCTTCCACGTTGTGCGTCCAGACGTCCTTGGGGCCGCCGGAGCCGTGGCCGTGCATCTCGCCTTCGGGGACGTCGGGCGTCTTTCGAGAGCGGCTTCCCGCAAATGTTGCCGAGTCTTTCGGGCGGCCGTCAGGGGAGGCGGTCGTTGCGCTTTCGAGTTGCGGCGATGCAGGGCACGCTATGTCGGCGAAGTTGCTCATGGGTTCACGGTAGCACGCGGGCACCACGACGAAGGCGGCGCGCGGGCGTCTGTTTCCCCAATGATGACCTCTCGCGGACGCGCCTGCGAGTGCCGGCGCCGCCTAGCAGATGGGCGGGCGCGCTAGCGAACGGCGCTGGCTATGGCCGTCCTCCCTCCTGCCTGCCGTGGCGCAGGGCCGCCCTGCTGCGGAGGGTCGTGGGGCTGCCAGCGGGACGGTCGGGATCTCCGCGCTCTTGCTCGCTGCCAGGGTTTTGCGCGGGGAGGCCCGTCGCCGGGTTGTCGGAGCCGCCCGCGGGCAAGCAGGTCTTTTGGCCGCGGAGGGCGCATCCGGGGCGCGCGGCGCCTCGGCCGTCGGGCGGTGTCGTTTGGTTGCTGCGGCAGCAGGGAGTGTCGCGACGGCCGCCGTCGCTCCGGTCGTCGTTGCGCTCGTCGGCCAGGATGACACGCTCGAAATCGCGCCGATTGCTGACATAGGCCTTCCGGAAGATATTCGTGGCATGGAATTGCACCGTGCGCACGGCCAGGTGCCGCTCGGCGGCGATGGTCGCATAGCTTTGATGCTGCAGGATGAGCTTGGCAATGGGCATCTCCTTGGGCGTGAGGCCCAGACTGTCCAGCTCTCCCTGGATCTGCTCGGCACGGGTGACGCGGCGCATTTGCTGCGTGCGCAGGCTTCTCTCCCGCAAGGCCAGCATCATGCCGAGTGCCGCCAGGGCGCAGGCCGCTGCCAAGGATCCGAACACGAGGGTCGACTGGTCGAGGTTCGCCGGCGCTGGCGCTCCGGCGGCGAACGAAACGGCAGCGCCGATGAGCACGAGAGCTAGCCCGAAGGAAGCCACGGCGCCTGCGAACAGGAGCGCGCCCGTCCGGTCGGTGCGCTCGCCGGTGTTTTCGCGGTTGAGCGGGGAGGGATGGAGGATGGGCGGGATCAGACCGCCGGGGTGGGCAGCTTTCAGCATGATAGTATCCTTTTGTCGGAAGGGGGAGACCCTTCGGTTGGTGGGCGCATCCGTGATGAGGCAAGGACGTCCGTGCGCCGCGGGTTGTGCCGCAGTGCGCCTGAGCGCCAGGAAGAGGGCGAGGCCTGTTGAGTTGAAAGCTGCGTTTGCCGGGCCGGAAAAACATTTCGCTTCCGGTCTCTCGCGGGTGTCCCATGATACCCCAATGGAACTGACATCGTTGGTAAAAGTGCGATCTTCGATAGTTTTATTACCACGATGCTTGGTGTTCGTTGGCGCATCGTTGCTTTCGAAAAGAGGATTTGAGTAGGGAAAACGAACCTGCTTGCTATGTTGTATCTGACATGAAATCGGCTACGTGCACAAGCCGTGGTGGAATGGGCGGCACGCGCGACACGACGGGTTGTGTCGCGCGCTGCGAGCGCTGGGCTGGCCGGCGCCTCGGTAGACCAAAGTGACAAACGTGGACTTTCTCCGTAGGAATCCTGACGATTCGCAGTGCCGTGATAGCATTTCCGAGGCTCGAAAGAGGGAGTGCCCCTTGTGCGCTTTTCCTCGTGTTGGCGGCGTGCTCTGGCCTGGGTTGCCGCTCGCCGCTTGGGCCGACAGGCAAGCAAATCGTACGGAGGCAGTTTCTGTGGACATGTTCATCGAAGTTCTGAAGACGTTCTTCATCGGCGTCGTGGAGGGCATCACCGAATGGCTGCCCATCTCTTCCACGGGCCACATGATTCTCGTGGACGAGTTCGTGAAGCTGAACGTGTCGGCGGAGTTCCTGGAGCTGTTCTTGGTGGTCATCCAACTGGGTGCCATCATGGCTGTGCTCATCCTGTACTTCCATAAGCTGAATCCGTTCTCGCCGAAGAAGACGTCGGCCGAGAAGCGCGGTACGTGGCGGCTGTGGGGCATGGTGGCCATCGGCTGCATCCCAGCGGCGGCCATCGGGCTTACGCTGGACGACTTCTTCAACGAGTACTTCTACAACGCGTGGACGGTGGCCATCGCCCTTATCGTCTACGGCGTCGTGTTCATCCTGCTGGAGCGTCGTAACCGTCGGCGCGAGGCAGCCTATCTGGCCAGTCGCGCCCCCCGGCGTCCCCGCGGCGCCCATGCGCGTCCCGTGCCCGAGGTGGGTCCGGGCGACGATGGCGACGACGCCGAGATGGCCCTGTTCCGCGTGCGCACCGTGGACGAGATCGACTGGAAGACGTCGCTGAAGATCGGCTGCTTCCAAATGCTTGCCATCATCCCCGGCACGTCGCGCTCGGGCTCCACCATCATCGGCGGCATGCTGTGCGGCTGCTCGCGCACGGCGGCGGCGGAGTTCACGTTCTTTCTCGCGATTCCCGTCATGTTCGGCTGGGGCGTGCTGAAGCTCATCAAGTATCTGATGGCCGTGGGTCTGGCCATGACGGCCACCGAGATCGCCGTGCTCGTGGTGGGCATCGTGACGGCATTCGTGGTGTCGGTGATCTCCATCAAGTTCCTCATGGGCTACATCAAGAAGAACGACTTCACGGCGTTCGGCGTCTACCGCATCATCGTAGGTTTGCTGGTGCTCGCCTACTTCGGCGTGAAGGTGTTGCTGTAACCGACGCAAAAGCGGCGCGATTTCAACGTGAATTAACCGTGCGAATCGGGAACGAAGGCCTTCTCGGAAAAGCTTGCCGTCGGATTCGGGCTGTTTTTTCGAGTTGTTAGACTTTAGGTACGCGCGATGGTTCGCTAAAAAACTGTGGCAGAACAAAATGTGTAAGAAAAGTAATAAAATACGATATATGAGAAGACAAGATGGAAGCAGGCAATCACCTGCGAGCGCGTTGGATGTCTAACAACTCGAAATTCTTGGTGCTGCTCTCCCTGAATCTTTCCTGACGGACACATCGCTTCTTCGATTGTCTTATGATAATCTTAACGCCGGAATGCGGGGTCGGTGGGTTCCGTAGGCATTGTCTAGGGCAAGAGGAGGAGTCGTGTTCAGCGAACTGGTGGTTGCTTACCTCTTTCTGGGAGGGACAGGGGCGGGCGCGCTCTTGATTGCCGCAGTGCTGATGCTCCTCGCTGACGAGAGAGCCGTGAGCCGCGGAGTGGTTGTGCGCTTCAGAGACAACGGAAGCGCTGCCTATCGCCGACTGTTCGTGCCGATACTCGTGGCCTCGCTGGTAGTCTTAGTGCTGGGGGCCCTGTGCCTTGCGGCTGATGTGGGGCGCCTCGATCGCATCCTTTTGCTGGCGGTTTCATCCCCTTCGAATTATCTGGTCGTAGGATTCTGGGCACTTTTGCTTTGTGGCACGTTGGCGGCAGCCATGCTTCTTGTGTGGCTCGGGGTGCCGTCGGTGTCTCTGCCTCTATTCAGAGCGCTCGCTGTCTTGCTTGCGGCGGTGTCTTTCGTCGCGGTGATCTATACGGGACTGTTGCTGTCGGGTATGCCGTCGGTGCCGTTGTGGTTCGGCCCGTGGCTGCCGGGGCTGTTCGCGATCTCGGCTCTCTCGTGCGGAGTGGCGCTTGTGGGCATGGTGGCAGTATTTTCGGGAATGGCGACGGTTTTCGGCCGAACGATGCGGCAAGTCGTTCGCGCCGATATGGTTCTCCTTGCCCTGGAGGCGGTCGTCGTGGCGCTGTGGCTCGGTGCAGCGTGGCTGGAACACGGCGGCTCGGCTTCCTCGGGGGCAACGCCTACCGATGCGGCCGCGTTGGCATCGGTGGCCTCCGTATTGAACGGTGCGTGCTCTCTGCCGTTCTGGGGCGGCCTTGTGCTCGTTGGCCTTGTTGCTCCTTTTGCGATAGAGGCTGTCCTCGCGCGTTGCAATGCGAGTAAGGACGTCGCCGAGGCGTCTCTCGCCTCGCGCGCGTTGCTCGCCAGCGCCGGTTGCGTTCTTGTTGGCGGCGCCTGTTTGCGCGCGGTCGTAGTGGCGGCCGGGATGCTGCCCGTTGTTTCCGTCCCCTTCTAGTCCTTGAGAGAAAGGTCGTCCATGTTTCCCTTCGAAGTTGATCCGACAAGCGACTTGCCCCTGTGGGTGCAGCTGCGCAACCGCATCGCCTACCTCATCAACGACGGCACCCTGGCGCCCGGCGACAAGCTGCCCACGGTGCGCGGCCTGGCTTCGGAAATCTCCATCAACTACAACACGGTGAACAAGGCCTACCTGAGCCTCGTGTCCGACGGGTATTTGGAATCGACGCGGGGTCGTGGCGTGTTCGTGACCGATTTGGGTGCGAAGATGGGTGCGGAAGGGGAGGGCGAGGCCGACGCGGTGCTGGACGAGTGCATCGCCTCGTGTCGCGAGCTGGGCATGGGACTAGACGATATCGAGCGCGCCATGAGCCGAAAGATCAAGCGCCTGAAGTACGATGAGGCCCGTGAGCGCGGCGAGGTGTCCGCTCGCATCATCGATTTCGAGAAGCCCGCCGTGCGGGCCGAGAAGGGGGCGTGACAGCTCGCGTCTCCCGCCCCTGTTTGTGTCTCTGACTGCGCCGAATGACGCCGTCCCGCAAGTCCCGATCTGAAGGAGTTCCCATGTTCGGCAAAGAGAAGTCTTCCGACGAGCGCCGCTTCCGCGTGGCGCCGGATGTGTCTACGGAAGTGGTGGGGGAGCGCGCCTCTTCGGCGGGCGTGCTGCTGTTCTCCGCCGTGCTGTTCGTCGTGGTGCTGGCCTGCGCGTTGGGCGTTGGCGCGCTTGCGATCGGCCGCGTGACCCTAGGGCTTATCATCGTGGCCGCACTGGCGGCGCTTCTTGCCATCGGTTGCTGCCATATCGCTCAGCAGTGTGCGCGCGTGGTGGTGCTTCGCCTCGGGCGCTTTAACCGTGTGTCGGGGCCGGGGCTGTTCTGGACTATTCCCGTCATCGAGTCGAACACCATGCGGGTGGACACGCGCACCCGGGTGACCACCTTCTACGCCGAGGAGACGCTGACGGCCGATCTCGTGCCCATGAACGTGGACGCCGTGCTGTTCTGGCACGTGTGGGACGCCGCCGCGGCCTGCACCGAAGTGGGCGACTTCACCCGCGCCGTGGAGATGGCGGCCCAAACGGCCCTGCGCGACGCCATCGGCCGGGCAAGCGCCGCCGAGGTGGCCATCCGCCGCGAGCAGCTGGATCGGGAGCTCAAACGGGTGCTGGAGGAGAAGGTGGCGCCCTGGGGCGTGACCGTGCTTTCGGTGGAGGTGCGCGACATTCTGCTGCCGAAGGAGCTGCAGGAGGCCATGAGTCTGGAGGCCCAGGCCGAGCAACGCAAGAAGGCCCGCATCATCCTCATGGAGGCGGAGCACGACATCTACGAGATCTTGGACGAAATGGAAGGGCTCATCGGCGACCACGAGGCGGTCTCGCGCCTGCGCACCATGCACCTGCTGAACGAGTCGCTGCGCGAGGGCAAGGGCACCGTCGTCATCCCTAGCGCCTTCGCCGAGGGCTTCAACGAGGGCCTGGGCGACCTGCTCAAGGGATAACTGTCAAAAATATTTGACAATCACCTCGTTTTCCAATCTATCAAGAATATTTGACATTTTCCCGATATCGGCTAATATCAAGAAAAATTGATATCCGATGGGAGATGTACGATGAAGTGGACCAATGTGTACGGCCTTGACCAGCTCGGGTCGTTTCTCCAGAAAACCCGCAAGGAAAAGGGGTACACCCAAGATGAGTTCGCCGAGATCATCGGTGCCTCCCACGCCACCCTTTCGGCTCTTGAAAATGGCAAGGGCGTCAGCTCCCAGACCCTCATGCGTGCCATCAGCGATTTGGGCTTGAAGCTGGTG
>ERZ856578.5418-NODE-5418-length-15586-cov-10.563608_pt1 | contig 15586 bp, 20 predicted proteins | sample MGYA00514384_ERZ856578 | MGnify/ENA primary metagenome ERZ856578 (study PRJEB29103, sample SAMN06111958) | human gut metagenome | biome: human gut; feature: ankylosing spondylitis patient; material: healthy_person | host: Homo sapiens | place: China:Hangzhou...
GCGTACGGCCCACAGAATGATGTCACGCTGAAAATGCCGGCCTTTGAATGGGTTCATGTGCAGCTCCATCAGCAAAAGGGGATGATAAGTTTATCACCACCGACTATTTGCAACAGTGCCCTTCCCTTCATATCGTCTACAGTGGGAAAAGAAATAGATAAACTAACTGTCGAAGATCTTTCAGAAAGCTGCGTACGTGGTTTTCTATGTAATCTTGGCGATCATAGGCATTGCAGTGCGACAACACGAAATCAACGCCTTGCGGGAATACGTTCTTTGGCCCGTTATATAGCTATAAAGGCACCGGAATACACAGAATGGTATGGTAGCTTAAAAAGTATCCCACAGCGGAAAAGTAGTGCACCTATAATGAACTATCTGGAAAAGGATGAAATGGATGCTTTGTTGGCGGCACCTGATATCACGACCATTCAGGGGAGAAGAGATCATACCATTTTATTGTTCCTTTATAACACTGGGGCTCGTGCAGATGAAGTTGCACATGTCAAAATCGGTGATTTAACTCTAAACCGATTTGACAGACGTGAAAGCTCATCAGTTGTGTTACACGGAAAGGGTAATAAGCGTCGGCATTGCCCTATCTGGCCGGAGACTGCACGACTTCTACGATTATTAATCGGAGATCGCCAACCAGATGAAGCGGTTTTTATTAATCGAGAACATAATCCGCTGACACGCTTTGGTATCCATGACATTGTTGTACGTAACGCAGCTCTTGCTGCACGTTCACTTCCATCATTAATCAGTAAGCGAGTGAGTCCGCATACTATACGCCACACAACAGCCACTCATCTGCTTCGAGCAGGTGTGGACATTAATACTATCAGAGCATGGTTGGGACACGTTTCATTGTCTACAACACTAATATACGCAGAAGTTGATATTGAAATGAAAGCACAGGCACTCAAGATGTGTGAACCGGAGCAGAAGGAGAAAGTATTGAAACCATGGAAAAAACAGAATGATATAATGGCTTTTCTCAAATCAATATAAAATTTTCAAACTGTATATACAGGGAATATCTTCTGTTCTTATTCTAAGAATACTCATGAATAATTATTATTTGACATGTTATGCATTCATAAATTAGCTCTGGGTATAGTATAAAACAAATTTGATATATTCCAGTTAATTGTGGGTAAACTATAGTCAACACGATAAAAAACAGACGAAGGAATAGTTAACATGAACGAGAATTTTTCCAAAGAAAAACTTTTTCAGGGAATGATATTTACCCTCTTGATTACTTTTGCTACTGGTCTTGGTAACGTTCTGTCCGAGTTCTTTATGCTGGATGTAAAAAAACAAGAGGCTGAAGACAATCTACATGCGGATGCCAGACGACAAGCGACTGAACTACACTGTACAAAACTCCAGGAAAGTGCATCTTTGGCAACTGAGATTATGTTTCGGGCGGACCGCGGGTATCCCAATGTAGTTACTCTGGAAGATCTTATATACGGTGAACAAATGCCAGAAAAGAGGGTTCCTGATGAAAAAATTAAAGAAGAACAGAAAAATCTGGAACATCAGGTGTTTAAGTTGCTTCCATATCTTCTGCCTGATGAAGCACAAATAATGGAGAAAGTCATGCTACAACACTCCATATTAACGAGCATGCGCACCAGTAAGGTCCCTGCTGAACATCGGAGTGCCCCATCAGAAGGTGGATTTAATTTCAATAATGAAATGCATGAACTCCGCAGGGCAGGAACACAGATGAGCCAGATATTCAGAGAAAGATGCATGCGTGTTGATTGATTTTGAACGTTCTCTACGTCAGAGACAACATCTCCCTTCAATTCAATACTCACCGTTCGTTATGTTGTCTTCATCTTTCTCATTCACACAATTAAAAACTCCTAAAAAGATATACGCAACATAACGATCATCACAACATAAGACCCGTTTGCAGGCAGCGGCTCAACCTGCGTGGCCGCCCTCCAGTCCGGACGCCGGTATATCGGTATCGAGCTGCTTGAGCAGTATCACCGTGCCGGGCAGCAACGCCTTGCCGCCGTACAACGAGCCATGCAGCAGGGGGCCGCGAATGATGACTGGTTTATGCCGGAGGCTGCGTAAATGAACTATGCCGGACACGAAAAACTTCGCGCCGAAGTGGCGGAGGTGGCCAATGCCATGTGCGACCTGCGTACAACCATGAATGAGATGGAGCAGCGGTACAGCTTTAATGCCGACACCCTGCCGGAACGTCTGGTGCGTCAGACGCTGTTTCGCGCAAACCGCCTCCTGATGGAGGCATATACCGAAATTCTGGAACTGGATGCGTGCTTTAAAGATTGAGAAGGAGACGAGAATGTACGGAACATGCGAAACGCTATGCCGGGAGCTGGCAGTAAAGTATCCGGGAGACATGCCGCTGATGCTGGTTATCTGGTCCCCGGAAGAGATTCAGGCCCTCGCTGACGGAATGGATATTTCCCTGTCCGATCATGAAATCAGAACCGTCCTGGCGCGCCTGGAGGACATCCCGGAAGACCAGCGGACTGAATCCGGTATTTCTTCCGGCGTGGCGATGGAGATCATCAATAACGTGAGCGAAAACCGCCAGGTGACCGTCCCTGCTGAACTGCTGGCGTCCCTGATTCAGACCGCTGAACAGGCATTGTGGAAACGTGAATGGGCCGCCCGGGATCATGGCCTCGCCGTCCCGGAATGCGTCACCCGCCGTCAGGCGGTGATTAATCAGGCCCGCACCCTGCTGAAAAACAACAGACACGAAAACGACTGATGTTATCGCCGCCTCCGGGCGGCGATTCAGGGAGAACGATTAATCATGAACGAAAACACAACGCTGAACGCACTGATTTGTCGTCACGCCCGCAACCTGCTGCTGGCGCAGGGCTGGCCGGAAGAGACGGATGTTGACCAGCGGAACCCGAAGTATCCGGGCTGGATCAGCATTTATGTTCTGCTGGATGCGCCCCGGCTGGCGACGTTACTCATCAACCGTCACGGCGGCGTACTGCCGCCGCTCCTGGCCTCCGCCATTCAGAAACTGACCGGAACCGGGGCGGAACTGGTACTGTCCGGCAGTCAGTGGCAGTCGCTGCCGGTACTTCCGGCAGACGGAACACAGGTGTTTTTCCCGTATGCCGGAGAATGGCTGACCGAAGACGAAATCAGGGCAGTTCTTGATGCAGTGCGCGATGCGGTACGCAGTGTCAGTTGCCGGGTGGCAGAAGATGCGCAGCGTATCAGGGCGGCGCTGACCACAACCGGTCAGACGTTGCTGACCCGCCAGACGCGCCGCTTTCGCCTGGTGGTGAAGGAAAGCGATCACCCCTGCTGGCTCGATGAAGACGACGAAAACCTGCCCGTGGTGCTCGATGCCATCCTGAACCGGGGAGCACGTTTTTCGTCGGTGGAAAAGTATCTGGTCAGTGAGTGTGTGGAGCATATCCTGTCCAGTGGGCTGGCCTGCGATGTGCTGCGTATACCGGATGAACCGCCCCGCCGGTGGTTTGACCGTGGTGTTCTGCGGGAGGTGGTCCGGGAAGCCCGGGCTGAAATTCGCAGCATGGCGGATGCCCTGGCAAAAATCCGGAAATGATGACGATGGCGGGGAAAATCCCCGCCTTTTTCCTGCCGGTCACCGGAAAGAGCACAAAGGAAGTCGCCGCCGGCTCCGCTTTACCCGGCCATGCAGGGCATGGCCTTGTGGTTTTTCAGTTATGTGGCCTCAGCGTCGTGTGCGGGCTGTGCCGTGCCTCCATCTTAGCCGGGCTGGCGTTGATGCAAGGGTACGCTTCGCCGCTACGGTCACCCGGTCCCTCCTTCCCGTCTGCCGTGATTTTCCGGTCGTTCGCCCGCTCAGGTTTCGCGGCCTCACCCTGCAACTCCCGTCAGCCGTGTGCGTCAGGCTGCGGCTTCCCTTGCGCCCCTGCATCCCCGCCTGTTCGCCCGGCTTTTATGGAGGCACGGCACCGCCCGGTGTCGCGGAATATGTGAACAACGGAGGAAAACATCATGCAATATGCGAAACCTGTCACTCTGAATGTTGAAGAATGCGACCGCCTCTTCTTTCTGCCTTACCTGTTTGGCCTGGATTTTCTGTATGCCGAGGCATCTGTGTACGCGCTGGCGAAAAAAATGATGCCGGAATATGAAGGCGGATTCTGGCACTTCATCCGCCTGCCGGACGGTGGCGGTTACATGATGCCGGATGGCGACCGTTTCCACATGGTGAACGGTGCAAACTGGTTTGACCGTACCGTGAGTGCTGATGCCTGCGGCATCATTCTGACTTCCCTTGTGATTAACCGCCAGTTGTGGCTGTACCACGACAGCGGTGATGCAGGACTGACCCAGCTTTACCGGATGCGCGATGCGCAGTTGTGGCGTCACATCGAATTTCACCCTGAATGCAACGCGATTTACGCGGCTCTGGACTGATTAACGGACGGGGCGGCAATGCCGCCCCTGTAAAGGAGACGAGAAAATGTACTGTACTGTTAAAGAAATTATCCGCGAAGTGCTGGATACAGACGTGCCGGACAGTGAATGCGTTTTTGCCGTGGTGCTGACCCGTGGGGATGTGCGTCACATAGCCCAGGACTGGAACCTGCCAGACGATGAGCTGGAAACCGTCATGCAGCGGCTGGACGATGCCTTTGAGCATGGTGCGGATGTCAGCGTTGTTCACGACGTTGTTCGTGAACTGATGGAAGAAAAGCGCGTCAGCCGTCAGGTGACAGTCCCGGCGGTGATGCTGGAAAAAGTGATGGCGCTGGCAGGCAGTGAAATGAAGCGCCTGTATGCCGTCGGGAGTGAGAACGGGGGCGACGGTGACGCATTCGTCAGGGAAGAACGCGAAGCGATGGACGTTGTGTTACAGGCGCTGGACGGGGAGCACATGTCATGAATATCAGCACAGAAACCCGCGAAATTCTGCGCAATTACAAAGCCGTGATTAATGCGCGGCGTCGTGAAATGGGGCAGAAACCGCTCACCACTGCGCAGATTGTTGATGAAATCTGCGATTTTGTGGTGAATCAGCAGGCGGTTTTCCTCGGTGGTCACTATATCCTTCAGGGCTGCAGAAACAGGTGATACAGGGCAGGCGGTGGAGGCCGCCTGTCAGCCCGCGCGAAAATCCCTGGCAGGCTGGCGCCTGCCGGAAGGGAAGCGGGCCACGCTGGCGCGTCGCCCGTTACCCTTCCCGTCTGTGATGTGTCTGACTCAGGAGTGTTTCTTTCTTATGTTATGGAACTGTTCCTGATGTTGTTGTTCCTTTATCTGCTGCTCTGATTCTGACTACTGCAGCGTTGTTCTGTCTGCCGGGCGCACCTTCGGCTCCCGGCTGCCTGGCGGCATCCGGTCGTCAGGCCCGACTCCGACAGGCAGCTGCTGGCGCACCTGCCAGTCTCCGCCGAACCCGCTGGCGCGGTTTCGGGCTGTCGCTACGGTCCGATGCGTGAAAACCCCGGGCTTGCAGCGACCGTTCCGGTCGCGCCGCCTCTGTCGCGCCGTGGCCTGCGCTCCTGGCATCCCGGCAAAAGGCCGCCGGGATGTAAGGCGCAACGCCGTTTCGCAAACCGCGCTTCACGTCGTTGCGGCGGGTCCCTGCCCGTTGTTGTGTCCGGTGCCATTCACCTGTTTAAGCCCCTGTCGCCGGGGGCTGATACAGCCACAACCTGCCGCACTGACTGTCCAGGGTAAATGAACAGCCCACAAAATTTTTTACCCAAAACCCGGTAAAAAATTTTGCGTTCTGCCCAGGACAGGTGCGTCAGGCCGTGGCAGTGATGCCCCATGCGGCGAAGGTTCTCAAACAGGTGATGGTGAATACCGGAGGGAACAAAGAGCAGGTCCCCGCAAAACGTCAAAACCGCGGCTCCCGAAACTCAACAGATGATGGGGGCTGAAAACATCAACAGAAGGAGACACATCATGGCAGTTCGTGGCATTAACAAGGTCATTCTTGTCGGTCGTCTGGGAAAAGATCCGGAAGTCCGTTACATCCCAAACGGGGGCGCAGTGGCAAACCTGCAGGTGGCCACGTCAGAAAGCTGGCGCGACAAACAGACGGGGGAGATACGGGAGCAGACAGAATGGCATCGCGTGGTGCTGTTCGGCAAGCTCGCGGAAGTGGCTGGTGAGTATCTGCGCAAGGGCGCGCAGGTCTACATCGAAGGTCAGCTTCGCACCCGTAGCTGGGAGGATAACGGTATCACCCGTTACGTCACCGAAATTCTTGTTAAGACCACGGGCACCATGCAGATGCTGGGACGTGCCGCAGGTACTCAGACTCAGCCGGAAGAGGCGCAACAGTTCAGCGGTCAGCCTCAGCCGGAATCACAGCCGGAACCGAAAAAAGGAGGCGCGAAAACGAAAGGCCGTGGACGTAAGGCCGCGCAGCCCGAGCCTCAGCCGCAACCGCCGGAGGGGGAGGATTACGGGTTTTCAGACGATATCCCGTTCTGACTGGCCTGACTGTGATAACCGCCCCGCCCTGCGCGGGGCATCACCGGAGATATGAGGATGAGCGAATATTTCAGAATACTTCAGGGGCTGCCGGACGGCTCCTTTACCCGCGAACAGGCGGAAGCCGTTGCCGCACAGTACCGGAACGTCTTTATCGAGGATGACCACGGGGAACATTTTCGCCTGGTTGTCCGCAATAACGGTGCCCTGGTCTGGCGTACCTGGAATTTTGAGGACGGTGCCGGGTACTGGATGAATCATGCCATCAGGGATTTCGGGATTCTTAAGTAAGAGAGGTGCCGGACGCGCGAACGTCCGGCAGGACATAAGCAATTATAAGGGGATGATTATGCCTGTAACGAAGTGTGAACCAGAAACCACCCGCAAAGCAAGCCGTAAATATGCAAAAACGCAGGAAACAGTCCTGTCTGCCCTGCTGGCGCAGACGGAGGAAGTGAGCGTGCCGCTGGCCTCACTGATTAAATCACCGCTGAATGTGCGCACGGTGCCGTATTCTGCGGAGTCCGTCAGCGAACTGGCAGGGTCCATTCAGGGCGTCGGACTGCTGCAGAATCTGGTCGTGCATACCCTGCCTGGTGAGCGCTACGGTGTCGCCGCAGGTGGTCGCAGACTGGCAGCACTCAACATGCTGGCAGAGCGTGGAATCATTCCGGCTGACTGGCCTGTCCGCGTGAAAATTATTCCGCAGGAACTGGCGACTGCCGCATCGATGACCGAGAACGGTCATCGTCGGGATATGCACCCTGCCGAACAGATTGCCGGATTCCGCGCAATGGCGCAGGAAGGCAAAACACCTGCACACATCGGTGATTTGCTGGGCTATTCACCCCGCCACGTTCAGCGAATGCTGAAACTGGCTGACCTTGCGCCTGTCATCCTCGATGCGCTGGCAGAAGACCGCATCACCACCGAACACTGTCAGGCGCTGGCGCTGGAGAACGACACCGCGCGTCAGGTGCAGGTGTTTGAAGCCGCCTGTCAGTCGGGATGGGGCGGTAAACCGGAAGTACAGACCATTCGTCGTCTGGTGACCGAAAGTGAAGTGGCGGTGGCGGGGAACAGTAAATTCCGCTTCGTGGGGGCTGATGCCTTCTCGCCAGACGAACTGCGCACCGATTTGTTCAGCGATGACGGGGACGGTTATGTCGACCGCGTGGCGCTCGATGCTGCCCTGCTGGAAAAACTCCAGGCTGTCGCAGAGTTCCTTCGGGAAGCCGAGGGCTGGGGATGGTGCGCCGGACGCATGGAGCCTGTCGGTGAATGCCGTGAAGATGCCCGGGCATACCGCAACCTGCCGGAGCCGGAAGCGGTGCTGACGGAGGCGGAAGAAGAACACCTGAACGAACTGATGGCACGTTACGACGCGCTGGAAAACCAGTGTGAGGAATCCGACCTGCTGGAAGCAGAAATGAAGCTGATTGACTGCATGGCGAAGGTCAGGGCGTGGACGCCGGAGATGCGTGCCGGAAGTGGCGTGGTGGTGTCCTGGCGTTATGGAAACGTATGTGTCCAGCGTGGTGTGCAGTTACGCAGTGAGGATGATGTGGCTGACGACGCTGACCACACGGAACAGGTGCAGGAGAAAGCCTCCGTGGAGGAAATCAGTCTGCCACTGCTGACGAAAATGTCCTCAGAGCGCACGCTGGCAGTCCAGGCAGCACTGATGCAGCAGCCGGACAAATCCCTGGCACTGCTGGCATGGACGCTCTGCCTGAATGTGTTTGGCAGCGGAGCTTACAGCAATCCCGCCAGAATCCGCCTGGAATGTGAGCATTACTCGCTGACCAGCGATGCGCCGTCGGGGAAGGAAGGTGCTGCATTCATGGCGCTGATGGCAGAAAAAGCCCGTCTTGCAGCCCTGTTACCGGAGGGATGGGCACGGGATATGACGACGTTCCTGTCACTCAGCCAGGAGGTTCTGTTGTCCCTGCTCAGTTTCTGCACTGCATGCAGCATCCACGGTGTTCAGACCCGTGAGTATGGTCACACGTCACGCAGTCCGCTGGATTCGCTGGAAAGCGCCATCGGCTTTCACATGCGCGACTGGTGGCAGCCGACAAAAGCAAACTTCTTCGGACACCTGAAAAAGCCGCAGATTATCGCAGCCCTGAATGAGGCAGGACTGTCCGGTGCTGCACGGGACGCGGAGAAGATGAAGAAAGGCGATGCGGCTGAACATGCAGAGCACCATATGAAAGACAACCGCTGGGTGCCTGGCTGGATGTGTGCACCACGCCCACAGACGGATGCCACTGAACGCACCGATAACCTGGCTGATGCCGCCTGATGAACAACCACACCGCCCCGCCGGAGACGGGGCGGCAGCAAGGGAGATACCGTGATGAAAACTGAACTGACCCTGAATGTATTACAGACCATGAACACACAGGAATATGAAGATATCCGGGCTGCCGGAAGTGATGAACGCCGTGAGCTGACACACGCCGTGATGCGGGAGCTGGATGCGCCGGACAACTGGACGATGAACGGCGAGTACGGCAGCGAGTTTGGCGGATTTTTCCCCGTCCAGGTCCGTTTCACGCCTGCCCACGAACGTTTTCACCTGGCGTTATGTTCACCGGGCGATGTCTCTCAGGTCTGGGTGCTGGTTCTGGTGAATGCCGGTGGTGAGCCGTTTGCGGTGGTTCAGGTACAGCGGCGGTTTGCACCGGAAGCCGTCAGCCATTCACTGGCACTGGCGGCGTCACTGGAGGCGCAGGGGTACAGCGTCAGTGACATCATCCATATCCTGATGGCGGAAGGAGGTCAGGCATGAGCGCACGTTCACAGGCACTGGTTCCTCTCAGCACAGAGCAACAGGCCGCATGGCGGGCGGTGGCGGAGACCGAAAAACGCCGCCATCAGGGTAACACGCTGGCTGAATATCCGTATGCGGGGGCGTTTTTCCGCTGTCTGAACGGAAGCCGCAGGATATCGCTGTCTGACCTGCGATTTTTCATGCCGTCCCTGACCGCAGAAGAACTGCACGGCAACCGTCTTCAGTGGCTGTATGCCATCGATGTGCTGATTGAAACACAGGGCGAGGTCTGCCTCCTTCCCCTTCCCGGTGATGCAGCAGAGCGGTTGTTCCCGTCGGTGCGGTTTCGTGTCAGGGAACGCAGTCGCCATAAATCCGCGCTGGTCATGCAGAAGTACAGCCGCCAGCAGGCACGGGAGGCAGAGCAGAAAGCCCGTGCGTACCAGGCGCTGGTCGCCCAGGCTGAAATCGAACTGGCGTTCCATTCACCGGAAACAGTCGGAAGCTGGCATGCACGCTGGAGTGACCGGGTGGCAGAGCATGACCTGGAAACCCTGTTCTGGCAGTGGGGCGAGCGTTTTCCGTCACTGGCCGGAATGGAACGCTGGCAGTGGCAGGATATGCCGTTCTGGCAGGTTATTGCGGAAGCCAGTCTTGCAGCAAGAGAGGCCGGTCACGCTGTCCGTGAGATGGAGCGGTGGATGGTGCCGAACAAACTCCGGGAGGCAGCGTGATGCGGCAACAATCACACGGATTTCCCGTGAACGGTCTGAATGAGCGGATTATTTTCAGGGAAAGTGAGTGTGGTCAGCGTGCAGGTATATGGGCTATGATGTGCCCGGCGCTTGAGGCTTTCTGCCTCATGACGTGAAGGTGGTTTGTTGTCGTGTTGTGTGGCAGAAAGAAGATAGCCCCGTAGTAAGTTAATTTTCATTAACCACCACGAGGCATCCCTATGTCTAGTCCACATCAGGATAGCCTCTTACCGCGCTTTGCGCAAGGAGAAGAAGGCCATGAAACTACCACGAAGTTCCCTTGTCTGGTGTGTGTTGATCGTGTGTCTCACACTGTTGATATTCACTTATCTGACACGAAAATCGCTGTGCGAGATTCGTTACAGAGACGGACACAGGGAGGTGGCGGCTTTCATGGCTTACGAATCCGGTAAGTAGCAACCTGGAGGCGGGCGCAGGCCCGCCTTTTCAGGACTGATGCTGGTCTGACTACTGAAGCGCCTTTATAAAGGGGCTGCTGGTTCGCCGGTAGCCCCTTTCTCCTTGCTGATGTTGTACGGGCATGAACAACCTGACTTCAGGAAGGTCGTTTCCCTTCAGGAACGGGGATGAACGTGCGCCTGCGGCGCCCGTTCTTTTCCCCCGCCTTCTCTGGTTATGGCCTGTCAGAAATCACATCACCTTCCCTGTGATTATTCTCTTTTTCTTCCTGCTCTGATTCTGACTACTGCAGTGTTGTCCTGTCTGCCGGGCGCACCTTCGGCTCCCGGCTGCCTGGCGGCATCCGGTCGTCAGGCCCGACTCCGACTGGCAGCTGCTGGCGCACCTGCCAGTCTCCGCCGAACCCGCTGGCGCGGTTTCGGGCTGTCGCTACGGTCCGATGCGTGAAAACCCCGGGCTTGCAGCGACCGTTCCGGTCGCGCCGCCTCTGTCGCGCCGTGGCCTGCGCTCCTGGCATCCCGGCAAAAGGCCGCCGGGATGTAAGGCGCAACGCCGTTTCGCAAACCGCGCTTCACGTCGTTGCGGCGGGTCCCGAAACTCAACAGATGATGGGGGCTGAAAACCAGAGAGAGGAGAAAGCAGGATGAGTACCCGAAATATCCACGTTAACACCGCGTCGTACACGCTTCTTGTTGCCGGGAAGAAAAAAAACACCGGGGAAGAGTGGGACGTCCTGGAATTCAGCAGCCTGACTGAGCTGAAAAAATATCGCAAAAGCCACCCGGAAAAGATGGCCTTCAGTTATAGCTACGCGCTCAGTCAGGGTGTGGATAAGCAGTTCCGCCATATCAACATTGCGGAAGCCGATCACTTCAAACAGTTCCTGCGTCAGATTAAGCGTGCCGGCCTCGATATCCGGGCGATCTGCTGACCGGATGTGATGAATATCCCTCCTGATTGTTGCAATCTTGTTAATGGAGATCGGGGGGGGATGATATTAAGCGGAAAAATTTTTTATTAAATTTATTCTTTCATAAAGGAGTAGCTGTTATGCGATTAGCTTCCCGTTTTGGTCGGTATAATTCCATCCGCCGTGAACGTCCTTTAACGGATGATGAATTAATGCAGTTCGTGCCTTCGGTATTTTCCGGTGATAAACATGAGTCCCGGAGTGAACGTTATACGTATATTCCAACAATCAATATCATCAATAAGTTACGTGATGAAGGTTTCCAGCCATTCTTTGCCTGTCAGAGTCGGGTTCGTGATTTGGGACGTCGCGAATACAGTAAACATATGTTACGTCTTCGCAGGGAAGGGCATATTAACGGACAGGAAGTTCCTGAAATTATCCTGCTTAATTCACATGATGGTTCATCCAGTTATCAGATGATCCCCGGAATTTTTCGTTTTGTCTGCACAAATGGCCTGGTGTGCGGAAATAATTTTGGCGAAATCCGCGTTCCACATAAAGGTGATATTGTCGGGCAGGTTATCGAGGGAGCGTATGAAGTGCTCGGTGTCTTTGATAAGGTCACTGATAATATGGAGGCGATGAAAGAAATTCATCTTAACAGTGACGAGCAACATTTATTTGGCAGAGCTGCACTGATGGTCAGGTATGAAGATGAAAATAAAACGCCAGTGACACCTGAACAGATAATTACTCCCCGTCGTCGGGAAGACAAACAGAACGATCTCTGGACAACCTGGCAGCGGGTTCAGGAGAATATGATAAAAGGTGGATTATCGGGGCGAAGTGCCTCCGGGAAAAATACCAGGACAAGAGCCATTACAGGTATTGATGGTGATATAAGAATCAACAAGGCGTTATGGGTGATTGCCGAACAGTTCAGAAAGTGGAAGTCATGATAATATAAGTAAAGCCCCGAAAATTTTTCGGGGCTTTACTTATATTATCATTCTTCGGCATCGCTGTGTCGTCTGATATACCTCAATTCCATCAACCGGCTTTCCGGTTGTCTGTAAATATTGTGCCCGCGAAAAATGGTCTGGCAGGAGGCTGCGCAGTTACCGGGTATATATAAGATGGGTTCCCGCTTCGCGGGGCTTCGGCCAGTCAGCATTGTCACTCATATGATATTTTTGTGTGTGGCCTTCATGCCGCTTTTGCGGCATAACCGGTATCTGACAATGTCTGTAAGATTAATTGTTCTGCACGCTGTTGATTTCCGGAAGTGATTTCTTCGTGACCGGAATCCGGATACCTTTACTGCTTTTTATCCCGGTATAAATCCGGTAAACCTCTGATGCGTAGGCAAGACGTCTCTGGTTCTGGCGTTCGGTCTTCCTGAATCCGGCATTGTATGCACCAACGGCCTCCCAGGAGACGCCCCATTTTTTAAAGGCTATTGCCAGATAATAAGCACCGGTATAAATGTTCATGCAGGGATCTGTTGTCAGATGTTCCGGCTTAATTCCATAGCGGGCCAGTTCGTTAAAATGCTGGGAATCTACCTGCATCAGTCCGCTGCCATATCCCGTTACCGGATTAATACCGATGGCATTAACCCGGTAACGGGATTCTTTCCATGATATTGCTCTCAGTAAATCAGGATCTATTTTGTAATCCCGGCCTGCAAGATCAAAGCAATCAGTGGCCTGGCAGAACTCATTTATAAACATCAGGCAGATGGCTAACATCCATTTTTTCATTTTCCCACCTCTGGTGACTTTATCCGTAAATAATTTAACCCACTCCACAAAAAGGCTCAACAGGTTGGTGGTTCTCACCACCAAAAGCACCACACCCCACGCAAAAACAATTTTTTGCTGATTTTTCTTTATAAATAGAGTGTTATGAAAAATTAGTTTCTCTTACTCTCTTTATGATATTTAAAAAAGCGGTGTCGGCGCGGCTACAACAACGCGCCGACACCGCTTTGTAGGGGTGGTACTGACTATTTTTATAAAAAACATCATTTTATATTAGGGGCGCTGCTAGCGGCGCGGTGTGTTTTTTTATAGGATACCGCTAGGGGCGCTGCTAGCGGTGCGTCCCTGTTTGTATTATGAATTTTAGTGTTCCGAAATTAACTTTATTTTATGTTCAAAAAAGGTAATCTCTAATGGCTAAGGTGAACCTGTATATCAGCAATGATGCCTATGAAAAAATAAATTCGATTATTGAGAAGCGTCGACAGGAAGGGGCAAGGGAAAAAGATGTCAGTTTTTCAGCAACAGCTTCAATGCTTCTTGAACTGGGGCTTCGTGTATATGAGGCTCAGATGGAGCGTAAAGAGTCTGCATTTAATCAGACTGAGTTTAATAAATTGCTTCTTGAATGCGTTGTAAAAACACAATCATCAGTAGCGAAAATTTTGGGTATTGAGTCTCTCAGTCCTCATGTCTCCGGAAATCCAAAGTTTGAATATGCCAATATGGTTGAAGATATCAGGGAGAAGGTATCATCTGAGATGGAACGATTTTTTCCAAAAAATGATGATGAATAAAAGAAATTTGACTTCGTTCAAATATCAGAGTTTTTATGATTTAAAAAGGTGACAGTACGAAAGATAATTAGTATATTAATTACGTGGTTAATGCCACGTTAAAATTTGAATTTGAAAATCGCCGATGCAGGGAGTTCTCTCCTCCCCGCATCGACTGTCCATAGAATCCTTTGTGAGGAGGTTCCTATGTATCCGATGGATCGTATTCAACAAAAACATGCTCGTCAAATAGATCTGCTGGAAAATCTGACGGCAGTTATTCAGGATTATCCAAATCCAGCCTGTATCAGGGACGAAACTGGAAAATTTATTTTTTGCAATACGCTGTTTCATGAGTCATTTCTTACACAAGATCAAAGTGCTGAAAAATGGCTTCTGTCGCAGAGAGATTTTTATGAATTGATCTCTGTCACAGAGATGGAAGCATACAGGAATGAGCATACGCATCTTAATCTTGTAGAGGATGTTTTTATTCAGAACAGATTCTGGACAATATCTGTCCAGTCATTTCTTAATGGACACAGAAATATTATTCTGTGGCAATTTTATGATGCTGCTCATGTTCGTCATAAAGACAGTTATAATCAAAAAACGATTGTCAGTGATGATATCAGAAATATAATCAGAAGAATGAGTGATGATTCTTCTGTATCATCATATGTAAATGATGTATTTTACTTATATAGCACCGGAATCAGTCATAATGCTATAGCAAGAATATTAAACATATCCATCTCCACATCAAAGAAACACGCATCTCTGATATGCGACTACTTCTCTGTTTCTAATAAAGATGAGTTAATCATCTTACTCTACAATAAAAAGTTTATTCATTATTTATACGAGAAGGCTATGTGTATCATAAATATGCGTTAATAAAGTGTTAATAAAATATAGGCTTTCCGTCTATTTACCTTTTCTGATTATTCTGCAAACATAAGTGGTAACCAGAAGATAAACAGCGGGAGGTGTTATTGAAAAGATTTGGTACACGTTCTGCAACAGGTAAGATGGTAAAACTAAAATTACCTGTAGATGTGGAAAGTCTATTAATTGAGGCAAGTAACAGAAGCGGAAGAAGTCGATCGTTTGAGGCAGTAATAAGACTTAAAGATCATCTTCACCGCTATCCAAAGTTTAACAGGGCAGGAAATATCTATGGTAAGTCGCTGGTTAAGTATCTGACAATGCGTCTGGATGATGAAACTAACCAGCTACTTATTGCAGCAAAAAATCGTAGTGGATGGTGTAAAACAGATGAGGCTGCAGACAGAGTTATTGATCATTTGATCAAGTTTCCTGATTTTTATAACTCGGAGATATTCAGGGAGGCAGATAAAGAGGAAGATATAACATTTAATACACTCTAGTTTTATTCATTTATCCGAAATTGAGGTAACTTATGAATACTGTTTTAAGTGTTCAGGGTGCTTCTGCGCCCGTCAAAAAGAAATCGTTTTTTTCTAAATTCACTCGTCTGAATATGCTTCGCCTGGTTCGTGCAGTGATCCCGGTTGCTGTTCTGATGATGTTGTTCCCTGAGTTAGCTATGGCTGCTGGTAAAGGCGACCTGATGGCTAAAGGTAACGATACGGTTAAGGCGACCTTCGGTAATAGACTGGCCCCCTGAATCACCAGACAACCAATATCACTTATTTAAGTGATAGTCTTAATACTAGTTTTTAGACTAG
>ERZ856578.5432-NODE-5432-length-15540-cov-3.971998_pt1 | contig 15540 bp, 15 predicted proteins | sample MGYA00514384_ERZ856578 | MGnify/ENA primary metagenome ERZ856578 (study PRJEB29103, sample SAMN06111958) | human gut metagenome | biome: human gut; feature: ankylosing spondylitis patient; material: healthy_person | host: Homo sapiens | place: China:Hangzhou...
CGGTAGTTGGCGCTGACACGGCGCTGCAGGGAGTTGGCGATGGTCTTGAGGACGACCAGCTCCTCGAGGCTGTCGGCAGGCATACCGCATCGCCCGCCTGACGGTGGCCTGTGGCAGGTCCCCCGCCGGCAGATAGTCCGGCAGCGCCTCCTCTACCGCCTGGCGGTGCGCATCCAGTACCGGGGTATACAGCTCACTCAATGGTCGTCCCGTCCTTCCTCCGTCTCCTGCGCCTCGGCGGCGCCGGTTTCCCGGATCCCTTCCGCCTGTTCAACAGCGGTGAGTTTGACGATCTTCTGTTCCGCTTCCTTAAGGTCCTTGGTACACGCGGCCGTCAGCCGGGTCCCCTCTTCAAAAAGCTTCAGGGATTCATCCAGGGTACAGCCCCCGTTTTCCAGCAGGCCCACAATCTGTTCGAGCCTGGCCATTGCGTCTTCAAACGTCTGCTTTTCCGCCATATTGGCGCTCCTTCCTTTCCCACACGGGCTGCCGGTCCCGTCCGTTTGACCGGATAAACGCCCATTCCTTCAAACGATTTCGCCTGCCTAGCGGTTCGCCGTCCTTTTTTCGGGGACGACCCGCCTGGCTTCACAGTCCACCCGGCCGTCGGACAGACGGAGGGTCAAACGGTCGCCCGGGCGGACATCCCCCGCCGACCGGATCACCGCCCCCGCATCCGTAACCGGGATCGCGTAGCCGCGGGACATCACCTTGAGGGGACTGAGCGCGTCCAGCTTGCCGGCAGCGCCGGCCAGCCGCCGCTCCGCCTTGGCGATGCAGATACCCGCCGAGCGCGCAAAGGCCTTGGCCGTATAGTCGAGCCGCATACTCCGTTCCTCCACATAGAAAAGGGGCGTTTTCAGGCACCGCCGGGCGGCCAGGTTTTCCAGCCTCCGGCTCTCCTGCCGGATCCGTGCGTCCGCAGCCTGCATCAGCCGCGCCTGCAGCTGTGTCAGCCGGCCCAGAAGCTGCCGGGTGTCGGGCACCGCCAGTTCAGCAGCGGCCGAGGGTGTGGGCGCCCGGAGATCCGCCGCGAAATCGCAGATGGTAAAGTCGGTTTCGTGCCCCACCGCCGATATGACGGGGATCGGGGACGCCGCGACGGCGCGGGCCACATTCTCGTCGTTGAAGGCCCACAGCTCTTCGATGGAACCGCCTCCCCGCCCGATGATCAGCACATCCGGCGTGTATTTGGAGCCGGCCTGCCGAAGCGCCGCAAAACGGTTCAGTGCGTCGATGAGCTGGGCGGGCGCCCCTTCGCCCTGCACGAGAACGGGGGCGAAAAGAACCGCCGCGTATGGGTACCGCCGTCCGAGAATGTTGAGGATATCGCGGACCGCCGCCCCTGTCGGAGAGGTGATCACCCCAACCAGGGACGGATAAGACGGCAGCGGCCGCTTACGCCGTTCATCGAACAGGCCCTCGGCAGCGAGTTTGGCCTTGAGCTGCTCATACGCCACCTGGAGCGCCCCCACCCCGTCGGGCTGCATCTCTTCTATATAGAGTTGGTACGAACCGTCCTTGTCATACAAGGAGACCCGCGCTTTTACAATCACTTTCATGCCGTTTTCGGGCGTAAAAGGCACCTTGGAGGCAAAGGCACGGAACATGACAGCCTTGACAACCGCCCCTTCATCCTTGAGCGTCAGATAAAAATGCCCCGATCGGACGTGATTGGTGAAGTTGCTGATTTCCCCGCCGACATACACGCCCGTCAGATGCGGATCCCCTTCCAGCAGGGATTTGACGTATCGGTTAAGCTGACTGACGGATATGACCCGCGCCGGTTTGGTCCCTCCGATATCCTGCATAACGGCCTCCCTGTCACGTATGATCGTCTATGGAATCGAGAACGCCCTATCGCTGTATGAGCGTGCCATCGCGGGGGTCCCAATCCCCTCCGCTACCCAGCATTTCAATCATTAGACGGCAAACCCGCCGTCCACACCAAGCACCTGCCCGGTGATAAAACCCGCCTCATCGGAGGCAAGAAAGCACAGAGCGGCCGCCACATCCTCCGGCGTCCCCAGCCGGCCGAGCGGCGTCTCCTCCGCCAGGGAACGGCGGACAGCCTCATCCAGGCCCGCGCACATGGCGGTATCGATCACCCCCGGAGCGACGCAGTTGACCTGGATCGAAGACGGGCCCAGCTCCTTTGCGAGCGCTTTGGTCAGCCCGATCAGCCCGGCTTTGGCCGCGGAATAGGCGGCCTCGCAGGACGCCCCCGTCACCCCCCACATGGAGGAGACAAACAGGATTTTCCCCCGCTTCCGCCGCACCATTCCGGGGATGACGTGACGGCATCCGTAATAGGCGCCGTCCAGGTGCACCCCCATCAGGGCGCGCCATTCCTCCGGCGGCAGATCGGTCAGGAGCTTTTGAGACGCCGTACCGGCATTGTGGATGAAGACGGAAATTTCGCCGAAAACTGACTCGGTCTGCCGCACCATTTCGGCGACTTCCCTGTCGTTGGAAACGTCCGCGCCGACGGGGATCGCGTTGGCCCCGGCCGCTTCCAATTCCCGCACAAGGGATTCGGCGGTTTCACGGGAACGATGATAATGCACCGCCACGGCGTACCCCTGTTTGGCAAACAAACGGGCCGTGGCGCGGCCGATCCCCCCCGAAGCCCCTGTAATCAGAACCGACCGCATCCTTCCACCTCCGCGAATATGTAAGGCTTTATAACTTTACAAATCGAGCGTGATCTGTTTATTGCCCGGCGTATAAGAGCGCAGGGTGACGCCCACCATTTGAAACATCCTTTTAGAGGCCGTCACCGCATCGGTATCGGCGTATTTATTCTGCAAATACACCACCTCCCGGATCCCCGACTGGATGATGGCTTTGGCGCACTCATTGCAGGGGAAAAGCGTGGTGTAAAGCTTTGCGCCTTTCAGGCCTGTCCGTCCATGATTGAGGATCGCGTTGAGCTCGGCGTGGCATACATAGAGATATTTCGTCTCCAGCGGCGCCCCCTCCCGGTCCCAGGGCATGAGATCGTCGCTGCACCCGGCCGGCATCCCGTTGTATCCGACCGACAGGATCTTGTTGTCCTCCCCCACGATGCAGGCCCCGACCTGGGTGCCGGGATCCTTACTGCGCTGGGCCGACAGCAGGGCGATCCCCATAAAGTATTCATCCCAGGAAAGATACTGTTCCCGTTTCATCCGACTCGCACATCCTTTCCATCTTTTCCCCCGGCTCCTTCCGATGCCAGCAGAATGGGCAGGAGGGAAGTATAAGCCCGGAAGGCGCTTGGAAGCGCCACGTCGTCGGCCAGCTCCCGCCCGGTTACAAAGCGGCAGCCCTCCGGCGGATCAAAAGGCGGGAGCAGGAGCAGCGCGCCCTGCATATGCCATTCCACATGGGAGAAAATATGGCGGCCCCCGCCGAGCATTCGTACAGAAGCCGGGCGGAGCCCCCATTTTACCGCTTCCTTCTCCGCGGCTTCCCGGATCCGCGAATCGTCGGACGCTTCGGGCAGCTCGAGCCCCGGCAGTTCCCACAAACCCGCCAGCAGGCCCTTGCCAGGCCGGCGGCGGAGCAGGACGCGGGGCGTTTTTTCCTCCGTCACCACCACCAGGATCAAGCGATGCTCGACCCGGCGGGCTTTTTTGGGGGAACGGACAGGCAGCTCCCGGGCGATCCCCCCGGCGCTGCCCCTGCAAAATGGGCGGACCGGGCAGGCCGCGCAGAGCGGCTCGGTATTGGGAAGGCAGACCGTCTCCCCCAACTCCATCACCGCCTGGTTGAAGATGCCGGGGGCATCCTCCGGTATCTGCGCCAGCACCATACCGGAGAGCTCTTTTTTGACCGCCGGACGGAGGATATCGTCCCGGCAGGCGGTCAACCGGGCAAACACCCGCAATACGTTTCCATCCACCGCCGCGGCCCTGCGGCCATAGGCGATGGACGCCACGGCCCCGGCGGTATAGTCTCCGATCCCGGGCAAGCGGAGCAGATCCTCCACCCGGTCGGGGATGCGGCCGCCATACTCCTCCATGACCATCCGGGCGGCCTTCTGCATATGGCGCACCCGGCTGTAATACCCGAGCCCTTCCCAGAGCTTGAGCAGCAGCTCCTCCTCCGCCCCGGCGAGGGCGGCGACGTCCGGAAGGGCAGCCATGAAGCGGTCGAAATAGGGCAGGACCGCCTCGATCCTAGTCTGCTGCAGCATGATTTCGGATACCCATACCCGGTAGGGGGTCGGATTCTCCCGCCAGGGCAGGGGGCGGACATGCAGGCGGTACCAGTCGATCAGGGGACGGGCCATACCGTCGAGTGTTCTGTTCGGTTCCATCGCCTCTCCCCCTTTCCGCCGCTCCGGCGGCATCAGCCTTTCCGCCGCCATTCATCCCAAACATCGGGGCAGTAGCCGATCGTGGCCTTTTTGCCGTTGCGGACGATGGGGGTGCGCAGCAGCTTCGGATTTTCCAGCAGTTTTGCCTCCTGATCCGCTTCATAGGCGAGGTAGCGGACGAGCTCGGCCCCTTTCGCCTTATCGTCGAGGAGAGCCGTCAGGCCGCCCACGGCGGCGCAGACGCTCCTCAGCTCCCCCTTGCTGATCCCGTACTTTGCCACATCGATCCGCTGGAAGGGAATGTTCCGTTCCTTGAAGTACCGTTCTGCCTTGGCGGTATCGAAACACTTGGGTTTTCCGAAAATTTGGATATTCACGGCGCCATCCTCCTTACGAACGGCTGAATTCCTCCAGGACCAGGCCCATGTTGTGATCGAGCGCCCACTGGATGTTCCAGGAATTGGTGAACAGGAGCAGAGGGCGCCCCCGCATATCCTGCACCCGCTTGGTATCGGAGCTCAGATCCAGGGCCTTGACGTCCACGTCCTCCCCGCCGATCCAGCGGATATACTGGTACGGCAGCCCCTCCATCCGGATATCCACGCCGTATTCGTTCTTCAGCCGGTATTCCAGTACATCGAACTGTAATGTCCCCACCACGCCGACGATGACCTCTTCCATGCCGCCGCCCAGCTCCTGAAAAATCTGGATGGCGCCCTCCTGCGCGATCTGCGAAGTCCCTTTGATGAACTGCTTGCGCTTCATGGTATCGGTCTGGCGGACAAGGGAAAAATGCTCCGGCGCAAAGGTGGGGATCCCCTCGAAGGCGAAGGATTTACCGGAAGCACAAACCGTGTCCCCGATGGAGAAAATGCCGGGATCGAAGATACCGAGGATGTCGCCGGCGTAAGCCTCCTCCACGATTTCGCGTTCCTGGGCCATCATCTGCTGGGGCTGGGACAGGCGGATTTTTTTGCCCCCCTGGACATGGAAAACCTCCTGCCCCTTTTCGAACTTGCCGGAACAGATGCGCATGAAAGCCACCCGGTCCCGGTGGGCCTTGTTCATATTCGCCTGGATCTTGAATACGAAGGCGGAAAAATCCGGGCTGAAGGGATCGACTTCCCCGGCTGAAGACCGGCGGGGCAGGGGCGGCGTGGTCATTTTGAGAAAATCCTCTAAAAAGGGCTCGACCCCAAAATTGGTCAGAGCCGACCCGAAAAAAACGGGCGACAGCTTGCCGTGGCGCACCAAGTCGAGGTCAAAGTCGCCGCCCGCGCCGTCGAGGAGCTCCACGTCGTCCTGCAGCGTACGGTAAAGCGCGGAGCCCAGAGTGTTTTCAAGAGCCGGATCGTCCAGTCCCGCCTCGTTCGCGGCAGCCTCATGCCCGATGCCGTTATAGGAAAACGAGAGCACCCGGCCCTTCTCCCGCTCGTACACACCCTTGAAATCCTTGCCCGAGCCGATGGGCCAGTTGATCGGGTAGGTGGCGATGCCGAGGACCTGCTCGATCTCTTGCATCAGTTCGTAAGGATCCCTGGCCTCACGGTCCATTTTATTGATAAAGGTGAAGATCGGGATATCCCGCATGACACAGACCTTGAACAGCTTGATCGTCTGTTTTTCCACGCCTTTGGACCCGTCGATCACCATGACCGCGGAATCGGCTGCCATCAGGGTGCGGTAGGTGTCCTCCGAAAAATCCTCGTGCCCGGGGGTATCGAGGATATTGATGCAGTAGCCCTCATAATGGAACTGCATGACGGACGAGGTGACCGAGATCCCCCGCTGCTTTTCAATCTCCATCCAGTCCGAGACCGCGTGTTTCATGGATTTTTTGCCTTTGACCATGCCGGCGGCCTGGATGGCGCCCCCGTAGAGCAGCAATTTTTCGGTCAGGGTGGTTTTCCCAGCGTCGGGATGGGATATGATGGCGAACGTGCGCCGTTTTTCAATTTCGTCGACAAAACTCTGCAAACCAAAGCTCCTCCATCTTCCGGTTAACCGTCGTTCCAAACTATTCTATTTTAACTGTTTCCGGGGGAATAATCAAGGCTTTTCTGAGGTCCCGGCGTTTCCACGCAGGAATTCGAGCAACGTCTCCCGCTCGTTCGGCAGACGCCCCTCGATCACCTCTTCGGTCAGGCGGGCGAGCGCCTTCCCTACCGGCGGCCCGGCGGGAACGCCGCAGGCCATAGCGTCGTTCCCATCGACGGCCAAATCCCGGACGGAAAAGCAAGCCCCCTCGGCGATCACCGTGTCGAGGCATTCCTCCAGCGCGTCCACGGCAGCCAGGGAGGCGGATACCACGGATGGCGCGTGGCCTTTGGCGTCTCCCCGCTTAATTTCGATCAAAAGGCGGAATTCCTCTTCCCCGAATCTGCAAAGCCAGCGTTTGACCGCGGGCGGTTCGGCAGGGATGGGCGTGTCATGATACCGGACGAGACGGACGATGGATTCCCGTGTTTTCCGGTCGTATTTCAAAGCGCGGAGCGTTTCTTCCGCGATCGAGGCGCTGGCCGGCGCATGGCCGTAAAAATGGCCGTGCCCTTCCTCGTCTAGGGTGAAGCGGGACGGCTTTCCCGCGTCGTGGAGCAGCAGCGCCAGGCGGACGTCCCGGTCGGGGATGGCGGCGGCCACACAGGCGGCGGTATGCCGCCAGACGTCGAGATGATGATAGACGCTGTGCTGCTCGAATCCCACCATCGGCGCGATAAAGGGAAGAAAAACGGCCAGGATATCCGGATACTCCGTCAGCATGCGGTCCACCCCGGCCGTGACAAGAAAACGGTCGAGCTCGGCGCGGAGCCGTTCCGCCGCTACAAACCGGAGCCCTTCCCGTTTTTCATGCAGGGCCGCGGCGGTCTCCGGGACGATCCGGAGATCATACGCCCCGGCAAAGCGCAGCGCCCGCATCAGGCGCAGCGCGTCTTCCTCAAACCGCCGCCGCGGCTCCCCCACCGCCCTCAGCAGGCGGTTTTCGAGATCGGCTTTTCCCCCGAAGGGATCCCGCAGCCCCCGCTCCGGATGCCAGGCCATGGCGTTGACGGTAAAATCGCGGCGGGCCAGGTCGTCGCCCAGGCAGGAGGTGAAACGGACGCCGTCCGGGCGGCGGTGGTCGCTGTAAGGGCCATCTACGCGGTAGGTGGTGATCTCCAGCGGCAGCCCGTCCAAGAGAACCGTCAGCGTCCCGTGGGCGATCCCGGTTTCGATGAGACGGAAGCCGGCAAATACCGTTTTCATCTCTTCCGTCAAAGCGGCGGTGCAGATATCCCAATCGTGCGGAACCAGGCCGAGCAGGCTGTCCCGCACGCACCCGCCCACGGCGTAAGCCTCAAAGCCCTGTTCCTCCAAAAGCCGGATAGCGGCGGCCACCTGCTGCGGACAGCGCATCGCGTCTCCTCCTTTCATGTCAATTTCTGGTCTTTTTTTCAAAATTCGTCATCCAGCGATTCCCGCCGCTGATCGCCCGATTTCCGCCCACACTAACCGTGGAAGGAACGGCGGCCCTGCCGTGTGGGTTTTCCTTCCAGTCGACACAAACGGGGGTGCCATATGGACACGTTCAGCGGGCCGGGCGTCTCCGCCTACCTGCGCGGAAGCGATCCGGCCAACGATATCAACCGGCTGCCGGAGGACATCCAGGAGCAAATCAACGCGCACGCCGAAGAATTCCGTACCGAAGCGGATATCCGTGAGTTTGTCGAAAAGCTGGCTATGCGCGCCTGAGAGGAGGGATATCGTGGAACAGAACACAAACCAAGCGCCGGTGTGTAAAAACCAGGAAATGCAGCAATATTTCAACACCCTGCCCCAGTTCGTGCAGGAGACGCTCATCCTGTCCGGTCCTGAAATGAACACCCTGCAGGAGCTCAAATGCTGTGCGGAAAATCTGATGAAAAAACAGGGCTGACGCCCCGAAACCTCCTGGCAAAGCCAGACAATCCGGGATCCCCGGATTGTTTGGCTTTGTTTTTTCGGGCCGGTGCAGGAAGGGCGGGCCGTCCTAGGCCTTTTCCTATCCTGACCCGAAACCCGGCCTATTATTGTCCCATTTCAGGCCGGTTTTTGAATTTTTTGACTGGGAAATACAGGGTATAGATTTCATGCGCCACCTGATGGAGAGGGACAAACTGGAAATTGACCGGCTGGTTCACCGTATGATAAGCCGTCCGCCAGTGATCCCATTGCCGTTCATAATCCGGAGCCAAAATGGATTCGGGATGCTCGGGATCCCCATACAGGGTGCGTTCTTCCCCAATCAGGCCACAGAGCGCCACCGGACCATCCAGGAAGGCGACCCGGTCCGGATCGTCCGGGAGCGGATACGCGGTCAGCCCCTGTGTGAGCACGACGTGGATATCCGCGTCGGACAGATCACACGGCAAGGTGACGAATCCCGATGCGTCGGCCGCCGCGTCCCGCGCCTGTCCGCCGACTTCGACCGTCATCGGTCCCTTCTGCCAGGCAGGGCGGCGCAGCTTCACCCGTCCCTGACCGCCGCCGGTGACGCGGATGCGCAGGTGCCGGTCGTGCGGCCTGGAATCCACCGCCGTGTTATATGGAGACGACGCCAGATTAGCCCCCGTCCGCCGTTCCTCCTCGATTTTGACCGTCATGGTCCTCCCGCCGGCGGTCAAGGTGGCCGTGACCGGCTGATACTGTGCGATGTATAGGGTGCTGTCCCCTTCCCGATATACCGCGTTCTCCATCAGCATGGTATTGGCCTGCACGGCGGTGCAATGGCAGCACCAGAAATGCGCCGTCTCGCTTCCCCAAAGCTTTTGCGCCCCGGGGTTCATCGGCAGGTAATAGGCCACGATGCCGGTTTCACAGGCGGTTTCCGGTTTTTCAATGCAGGTTTCCTTGACGAAGGTCTGGGCATACACGCCGTTATACAACGCCTTTTCCCAAAAATCCGCGTACTTCGATTCTCCCGTCCAGCGAAACAGATATTCCGACAGCCGCATCAGGTTATACATCACGCAATGTTCCTGGTTGTGCTCGCCGAGACGGGCGGCCTGCTTGCCGATCGGGGTGTAGATCTCGCAGCAGGTCTGGCCGCCGGTGGCAAAGGTGCCGCGTTCCTCGATCGCGAGCCTCCAGTAATTTTCAACGATCCGGCGATACCGCTCCTCCCCCGTGACCTCATAGGCCCGGGCGGCCCCGTGGATTTCAGGAATCGTGGCGTTCGCGTGCATATTGGTCAGGATATCTTCGCCGCGTGACACCGGATCGAACAGACGGGGGCGTTCATACCGCCGCATCAGCTCGAGATGGCCGGCTTCGCCGGTGACGGCGTACAGGTCGGCCCAGAGCTCCATCATGCCGCCCGTCTCTTCCAGATCCATCATATCCGACATCTGATCGCGGGTAACGCCGTCGGTAAAGCGGATAAACCACTCCGCCGCGCCGCGCAGCACGTCGAGCGCTTCGGCGCTGCCCGCATAGCGGGCCGCGTCGAACAGTCCCATCATCGTTTTGTGACACACATATTGCGGAGCCCAAGTCCGTTTTCCGCGCGCCAGCCAGTAGAGGTGCTTTTCCGGGATCGGAAAGGCCCAGCCGTTGCCATTTTCCCTCTGGCAATGAGCGATTTCCGCCACGATGCCGTCGATCCGCGCCCGCAACAGCCTGTCATCATATAAAAAGACGAAACGGGACGCGGCCGACAGCCAGTGGCCGGTAAAGGTACCGCGGATGGGGGAAAACGGACCGTCCCATCCCCAATGGATAGGAGGAGGCGTACTGTTCTTATAATGGATCAGCCCGGCCTCCTGCCGATAATACAGCAGCAGGTTTTCATCGGTCAGCCGCATCAGATACGCGCGGCAATCCTGTTCCCGCTGCTTCCCCATCCCGCCGTCCAGCACCGTTCGGATACGTTCCAGCATCTTCTAAGCCGCCTCCCGCTTTTCTGGGTTTTTCTCTGTCCCATAGTACGGCATAACGGCCTGCCTGTCAAGGATACGCTCCGATATCCGTCTGCCGGTATTTGCAAAAACCGCACACAGTTTGTCCATCCGCGCATATTCTGATAGGGGGACGGACGAGTCCCCTGAAAAGGAGGATAAATGATGTTCAGAGATAACCAATACAATCGATGTCCGTGCGGCATGCCGGAGGATGGAGCTGAACAAGGATGTAACTGCTGCCCGCTGCCCTGCCAGGGGCCGACGGGGCCCCGCGGCCCGATGGGCCCAATGGGGCCTCAAGGCTGTCCGGGCGCTCAGGGTCCGACCGGACCGCAGGGTCCGCGAGGCGTGACTGGAGCCATGGGCCCTCAGGGTCTTCCCGGCCCTGCCGGACCCACGGGTCCCACCGGAACGACAGGGGCAACAGGAGCTCAGGGCGTAACGGGAGCGACAGGCGTTACCGGACCCACGGGTCCCACCGGGCCCCAAGGGATAACTGGACCGACGGGCACCACGGGGGCAACCGGGTCCACCGGTCCGACCGGTGTCATGGGCCCCATCGGCGCTACCGGGCCTACTGGGCCCACAGGTGTTACCGGACCGACCGGCGTGACAGGTCCCACCGGAGCGACGGGCTCCACGGGCGCTACCGGGCCGACCGGGCCCCAAGGGATAACCGGACCAACCGGGCCCACCGGACCCACAGGAGCTGCCGGGCCGACCGGCGTGACAGGTCCCACCGGAGCAACGGGTTCCACGGGCGCTACTGGGCCGGCCGGACCCATCGGTGCTACCGGGCCCCAAGGGATAACCGGACCGACTGGGCCTACAGGTGTTACCGGGCCGACCGGGCCCACCGGACCCACGGGCGCTACTGGGCCGACCGGACCAACAGGAGCTACCGGACCTGCGGGAGATACCGCAACTTGCGCATGTGTAGCGCAGATGAGAAATATCCTTCAGCAGATCATACGACTTTACGGAACCGATAACGTGGTCGTTTCCATGGAAAGCGGAGATAATGTGAGCGGTCGCCCGGGAAGCCTTCTTCCCGGACCAAACACAAATCCGAACGCCGGCCTTTTCCAACTGACAAACGCTCAGGGCGTCGTACAGGAGGCGGTTTCAATTTGCAGAATTGCTTCAGTCAGAATCACCAGCTCCACTTATAATAATGCTCTCACCTACCTTCTGACACCAACGCCTACACCTACAGGATGTGCCGCGGATTGCGAAGCCGCAATCCGTTCGTATCTTCCGATAGGCACCACGAGCGTTAATGTCAAATCCGGCGGTCAAACTGTAGGTCAGGGAACCGTTATAAAAGATGAGTTCGGTATGATCGTCCTGGTCGGCGCAAACAACAGTGATCCCACCTTTATTTCTACCTGCAAAGCGGAAATAATCACCAAATAAACACCTTATCAGAAATCCGTGTACCGGGTTTAACCATCCCACCGGTACGCCTGCAACCGCACTCGCGACGACCGTCGCCCCAGCGTGGCGACAGCGCCACAAACGAGATCCTCACACCGTCCGATGGCACAACTGTCCCCGTCATCACCACGTGGACCGCTCTCCTGACGGCTCGGGGTGGAACGGTATGCCGTACGCACGGCAATAGGCATCCTCCTCACGAAGCACTGCCCACACCACAAACCCTATCCGCTCTTCAAAACGAGAAATCTCCCGTCCGTATCCATCGTTTTGACCGTACAATGAATCGGTGCCGGCCGCATTTTCTGCGGCCGGCACCGTCCCTTTTAAAGCCGATCCCCCGTCCTGCCGCAGAGGACGGGGGATACTGCCCATATGGGGAATCAGTCGCCTCCAGGACCGTCCCGGCGCTCACGTTTGTCCGGCTGTGTGGTCACGTTTGCATTGGTCCATTGGTTGTTGCCGGCTGTTTTCTTGTTCTTTTTTTGATCTTTCCGTTCTTTTTCCATCCCGGTTCTTCCTCTCTTTGTCCCGTTCATCGCCTGCGGCGGGCATTGAGCCGTCTGCCATGGATAGCATATGCGGATACCGGACGGATATGCGTCACGGAATATTCAGATAATCCAGAATACCGCTGTATATCCCACGCGCAAAGCTCTGGGGATCGGATGAAAGCAGCGCGGCATCGTACGGGTTCGTCAGATACCCCATCTCCACCAATACCGCCGGCATCCGGGTCCTCCGGAGCACGTACAGGCTCGGGTTGGTCCTCACGCCCCGATTGGGCAACCCCGTCGCATAGTTGAGACCCGCCAGAATCTGCTCGCCCAAATAATAGGCCGCGCTGCCCACGCTGTATACATAGGCTTCGCTGCCGCTCGCGGTGGTGACTGTGCTCGCATTGCAGTGCAGGCTGATGAAATAATCGGCCCCCCAGCTATTGGCCGCGTTGACTCTGGCGGCCAGGCTGGTCGCGTTGCTCGTCCCCAGCTGTTCGGTCGGGGAATTGCGGGACAGGCGCACTTCAAAATTTGGGTTTTCCCGGAGCAGCTCGGCCAGGCGGATTCCAACCTCGTAGGTCACGTCCTGTTCCCGGACGCCGTTTGCCTCCGCCCCGGCATTCGGGTTTTGCGGGTTATGTCCCTGGTCTATGAATATTTTATACACGGTTGACTGGTTCATGGTTTCACACCCCCTTTGTCTTCTGCTCCAGTCTATGCGGGACAGGGGGAGGTTGTTTCTATTTTATCTGTTCAAAGCGGCGTATAGCCCGGGAAATCCAGGTTATACGCCGCTTTGCTGAACAGGACTCCGTGGAAAATCCCACAGAGTCCCGTCTTTTCCGCTATCAGGAATGCCGGTGTACATCGGCAGCATCCAGGCCTTTTTCCTTGTAGCTGTTCAGGATATCCTGACGGCCGCCAAGGCGGCTTTCAAACACCTTTTTGGATTTTTGCAGCTCGCTCAAATTGGCCGGCCCCCCCATACAGCCGCCCACACAGCACATCCCCTCGATGAAATCCTCGGAAAGCCGTCCCGCTTTGAGGAGCATCAGGGCCTTGCGGCATTCCTCCGCCCCGTTGCAGGGCAGGGCCTTGATCTCCGGGGCATCGCCCCGTTCCGCCAGAACCCGTTCCACTGCTTTGGTCACGCCGCCCGACAAGGCAAACCCCTTGCCATAGCGGGTAGCCTCCTCCTCCCCGGCCTCTTCCCCGGCCGGTTCAATCTCCTTCGCGCACATCATGGCGTACAGCTCTTCAAAGGTGAGGGCGTAATCGAGCTCCCCGATATAGCTGCCCATGACCTCGTTTTTCTTGGCGATACAGGGACCGACGAACACCGTCGTAACCCCCGGTTTTTTCGTGCGGACATACCGCTCCACCGCCACCATGGGGGATACGGTGGTGGAGACAAAGGCCATCAGCTCCGGGAAATGCTTGCGCACCATGCTGACGAAAGCCGGGCAGCAGGAAGAGGTGGTCGCCTTGCCCGCCGCCTTGTTCTCGAGGAGCTCCTCCGCCTCATTGACGGCCACCATATCGGCGCCGAGCGCCACCTCGTACACGTCGTCGAACCCCAGGCGGCGGACCGCTTCCTTGATCTGGGACAGGGTGGCGGTGCCGAACTGCCCCTCGATGGACGGCGCGAGCAGCGCGACGACCTCCCGTTTGTCATCCTGCAGGGCGTCGATGACACCAGTCATCATGGACACATCCGAAATAGCGCCGAAGGGGCAGCCGGCAACGCAGGCGCCGCAGTTGATGCATTTGTCCGGGTCGATGGTGGCGATGTCGTTGTCGTCCATGCTGATGGCTTTGACCGGGCAGCTCCGTTTGCAGGGGCGCTCGATTTCGACGATGGCATTATAAGGACAAGCCGCCACGCATTTGCCGCATTTGCGGCATTTTTCCTGATCGATGACAGCGCCCTTGGGGGTGCTGGTGATGGCGCCGAAGGGACAGGCTTTCTCACACTTTTTGGCAAGGCATCCCTGGCAGTTCTGCGTCACCGAGATTTTGGTGATGGGACAGCCTTCACAGGCGCAGGGGATCACATGGACCACCTGGGCGCTGTCCGCGTCGGTATACAGCACGTCCACCGGCAGCTTGCCCATAGCCATCCGCACCCGCTGGCGGATGATCTCCCGCTCGCGATAGACGCAGCAGCGGAACTGGGGCTTGATGCCCTGGATCAGGTCGTAGGGGATTTTATCCTTGCCTTCGTCATAAAGGGTGCCGGCGAACGCGTAGGCGGCGGTAGCCTTAAGCACCTCGTGCTTGATCTGTACGATATCGGTCACATGGTTCATGTTGAGTCCTCCCGCGCCCGGCCGCCGCCGGGACATCCATATCGGTCGTGTCTTCTTCAATAATATCGGATTTTAACCACCTTGCCGGCTGCCCGCAGGGTATCGGCCAGATCCTCCAGCAGGCGGATCTTGATGCTGAGGTCCACCGGCAGATTGGGGTTTTGGTGGGCCGGGTTGATGGCCTTGCCGATGAACATGTAGAGATGGGTACAGCGCTCCAGCAGGACCCGGGCGATCATGGCCGCGCCATTCTGCGCATCCAGGAGCTTCAGGCTCTCCGCGTCGGCGGGGCTTTGCAGCACCTGCTTCACAATGACATTGGCCTGCCGGATGGTGAGGACCCCCTCGGTGACGAGGTCGATCCCCTTGATATGGGCGATGGGGGGCAGATCGTCGTCATAGCTCAGGTCGGTGGTGACCTCCCGGCCCAGAACCCGGGCCACCAGGTTGGCACTGCTGCCGCCGCAGACGATTTTCAGGCCGTCCGGCGACATGAAATCCACCACCGCCCGCTCGTCGTCCTGCGGGAACCGGGGCGGGCCGGAATACAGGCTGACAATTTGTTCCGGAATCGCCTTGACGGTGGCGACGGTGGTGTCGTCCCCCGGCTTGCGCATGTAGAGATCCTCGCAGGCGCCGAGGAGGGCCGCCGTCATCCGGGCGCTGGTATTCTCGTCCTTCCAGTTGTCCTCCAGGAATTCGCACACGCTCTCCCAGTTCCAGCCAAGATTGAGCACCGCGCCGATCCCGGCATACATCACCCCGTCGCTGATGAGGGTGAGCATGTCGCCGCATTCGAGGTCGAAAACCGCCTCTTTGATGGTCTTGCCCCCCACCTCCCTCGTGGTGTAGTCGATGGGATAGACCACGCCGTCGTGGGTGTAGATGCAGCCGGGGCAGTCGAACTCGGTCAGGTAGACCGTCCCTTCCGGCGTGAGCTTGAGGATGGAAAAGGTGGAATAGGCCATGTGGCGCACCTTGCACACCGGCAGGGTGTGGAAAAGTTCCCCCATATCGTCCGGGCTTGGATATAATCCCTATTGCTTTAGTTTTTTCTATCCATTGTTTGGGGGTTA
>ERZ856578.5433-NODE-5433-length-15538-cov-4.439816_pt1 | contig 15538 bp, 16 predicted proteins | sample MGYA00514384_ERZ856578 | MGnify/ENA primary metagenome ERZ856578 (study PRJEB29103, sample SAMN06111958) | human gut metagenome | biome: human gut; feature: ankylosing spondylitis patient; material: healthy_person | host: Homo sapiens | place: China:Hangzhou...
GCCATCTGAAGACCTGTCTTCTCATCTAATCCAAATAACAGATTCATATTCTGTACTGCCTGTCCGGCTGCACCTTTTACCAGATTATCCATGGCACCCATCATAATGATCCGCTTTGTTCTCGGGTCGATCTTGAAGTTCACATCCACGAAGTTGCTTCCTTCTACCCAACGGGTCTGCGGGCATACATCTTTGTTAAGTACACGAACAAAATACTCTTTGTCATAGTATTTATCATAAACTGCTTTTACTTCTTCGTATGTCACATCTTTTTTGAGAGATGCATAGGCAGTTACCAGAATACCTCTCTGCATGGGCACCAGATGCGGGGTGAAATTGATCAGTACCGGCTCTCCTGCCGCATAACTTAACTGCTCTTCGATCTCTGGTGTATGTCTGTGTCCGGCCACACCATAGGCTTTGATATTTTCATTGACCTCACAGAACAGATTATCAACCTTGGCTCCTCTTCCTGCTCCGGAAGTACCGGATTTGGCATCAATGATGATGGTGTTTGGATCGATCAGTCCTTCCTTCACGCAAGGATAGATAGAGAGGAAGCTGCAGGTCGGATAGCAGCCTGGATTAGCAATAATCCTTGCCTGTTTGATCTTCTCTCTGTTGACTTCACAGAGTCCATACACTGCTTCTTCAATGTACTGGGGTGCTTTATGCTCAATGCCATACCATTTCTCATAGACATTGACATCTTTAATACGGAAGTCCGCACTCAGGTCGATGATCTTTACCTTATTTAATATATTCTCATTGACCAGGGATGCACACAGTCCCTGAGGAGTTGCAGTAAAGATTACATCCACCTGATCTGCCATAGCTTCCATATTGTCATCCAGACATTTTTCATCTACCAGCTGGAACATATTCTGATAGACGGATGCATACGCCTGATCCACATAGCTTCTGGATCCATACCATTTGATCTCTACCTCTTTATGTCCGAGAAGAAGTCTGACCAGCTCTGCTCCTGCGTAACCGGTTGCTCCGATAATACCTGCTTTTATCATACTCTCTACCTCACAAATTTCACTATTTTTCTGTCGAATGGAAATATTGTAAACCTCTTTGGTTGAGTTTGCAAGTACCTTTCTATATTTTTCTGCATCTTTATACACATAAAATTCATTTATTTTCTATATTTATGCATTATATTCAATTTTAATGTATATTTTGTTGTTATCATGTATATTTTTTCGCTTGCAGTTTCCTGCCGGATGTTGTATATTTATTTTCAGTGAAACCACGTTACATTAGGAGGATTTTTAATATGAAAGAAAAAGTAGTTCTTGCCTATTCAGGTGGACTGGATACCACTGCTATTATTCCATGGCTCAAAGAGCATTTCGGTTATGACGTTATCTGCTGCTGCGTAGACTGCGGACAGGGTAACGAGCTGGACGGTCTGGAAGAGCGTGCAAAAGCTTCCGGCGCAGCAAAATTATATATTGAAGATATTGTTGATGAATTTGCAGAAGATTACATCATGCCGTGTGTACAGGCTGGTGCTGTATATGAGAACAAATACCTTCTGGGAACTTCCATGGCTCGTCCGGTTATTGCTAAGAAGCTGGTTGAGATTGCAAGAAAAGAAGGTGCTTCCGCTATCTGTCACGGTGCTACCGGTAAAGGTAATGACCAGATCCGTTTTGAGCTGGCGATCAAAGCTCTGGCTCCTGACCTGAAGATCATCGCTCCGTGGAGAATGACTGATGTATGGACCATGCAGTCCCGTGATGACGAGATTGAGTACTGCAAGAAACATGGTATCGACCTTCCGTTTGACCACAGCCACAGCTACAGCCGTGACCGCAACCTGTGGCACATCAGCCATGAAGGCCTGGAGCTTGAGGATCCGGCAAATGAGCCGAACTACGATCATATGCTGGTTCTTGGCGTTACTCCGGAAAAAGCACCGGATCAGGCTGAGTACGTGACTATGACCTTTGAAAAAGGAGTTCCGACTTCTGTAAATGGCAAAAAGATGAAAGTTGCTGATGTGATCAGAGAGCTGAACAAGCTTGGCGGAAAACATGGTATCGGTATTGTAGATATCGTCGAGAACCGTGTAGTTGGTATGAAATCCCGTGGAGTATATGAGACTCCTGGCGGAACCATCCTGATGGAAGCTCACAAACAGCTGGAAGAGTTGGTTCTTGACCGCGCTACCATGGAAGCCAAGAAAGACATGGGCAACAAGATGTCCCAGGTTGTATACGAAGGGAAATGGTTCACTCCGCTGTGCGACGCTATCCGCGCATTCGTAGCAAGCACTCAGGAATATGTGACCGGTGAAGTAAAATTCAAGCTTTACAAAGGAAATATCATCAAAGCCGGAACCACTTCTCCGTATAGCCTCTACAATGAGTCCCTGGCTTCCTTCACCACTGGTGATATGTATGATCATCACGATGCAAGCGGATTCATCACACTGTTCGGACTGCCGCTGAAGGTTCGTGCAATGAAGCTGATGGAAGCTAAGAAGAATGAAAATGAGAAATAAATAGACTAAAAAAAGAACTGCCTGTGAAATAAAATGCATTCCATAGGCAGCTCTTTCTTTTTTTAATTCTTCTGCTGTTACTTTCCGGTAAAGATTCTTGCGATTGGTGAATCTGCCGGAAGAATCAGTGTCTTATCTTTGCTGTTTTTCAGACTTTCTTTTGCAGCATCCAGGCTGCGCACAAAAGAATAGAATTCACTTCTGCTGTCATCCGCATAGGCATCAGACAAAATCTTCATATATTCTGCCTCGCCTTCTGCGATGGTCTGTTCTGCTTGTGCATTCGCCTCTGACAGCATGATCGACACTTCTTTGTCAGTTGTATTCTGTATAATCTGAGCCTGAGACGCTCCTTCTGCTGTATACTGGGCTGCTATATTTTCACGTTCCGAGATCATTCGTGTATAAACAGCCTGTTTATTGTCATCCGGCAGATCCAGTTTTTTCACTTCCACAGCCAGAATATCAATTCCATACTGTTCATAATCTCCCAGCTGCTCCATGATTTCTTCTGTGAGAGATTTTATAACAACTTCTTCTGTTTTTTCCTCCAGCACCAGATCATTGGATTCCACATCAGATTCTGTTCCTGCGGTGGTGACTGTCATTTTTCCATCTCTGCTCTTGATCACTTCGTCCTGAGTCATGCTGGATACTGTATTCTTAGTCGCATTGTATACCAGTGCATTGATCCTGTTCTCAGCATTATAGATAGAATTGGCCAGTGTCTGTGTGAATTTCAGCGGATCCGTCACTTTCCAGAGTACATAACTGTCCACGATCATCGATTTTTTATCGGATGAAATAACATCTGATGCCGGCAGATCATAAAGCAGTAATTCCTTCGGTACCGTATCTGTCGACTGGATCAATGGAATTTTAAAAGATAATCCCGATGTACTGATCACACGCTGCACTTTTCCAAACTGACGGACCAGCTTATACTCATCTTCTCTGCAAATTACCAGACTATTGCCAAGGATGACCAGAACCGCCAGAACCAAAATATATTTAAAAACACCAAACTTTTTCTTTTCTTTATCCATCTGATCATTCCTCCGTAGCTTCTGCTGTATTAAAAGAATCCAGTGGAAGAAGCTGCTGAATCTGGCTTCCATCTGCTCCTTCAATGATAACCTTCATATCAGGCAGAATATCTTCCATGGTTTCATAAAACATTCTTTGTTTTGTGATTGATGGATATTTGATATATTCCTCATACATGGAATTAAATCTGGATGCCTGTCCCTCTGCCTCGTTAATACGACTCTCTTTCTGTGCCTCTGCATCCTGCAGAATCTTATCAGCCTCTGCCTTTGCCTGAGGGATCTGCTCATTCCGGTACTTATTTGCATTATTCAAAGCCGTTTCTTTTCCCTGCTTGGCTGTTTCAACTGCTTTGAACGCTGTCATAACCTCTGTTGTAGGGGGCTGTGCATCTTGTATGGATATACTGACCAGTTGGATACCAATGTCGTATTTTTCCAGTTTATCCATGATCATCTGCTTAATATTTGCCTGAATCTCATTCTTTCCAGTTGTCAATACTGCATCTACACTATACGAACCAATCGTAGTACGGATACAGTTCTGAGCAATATTATCCAGAACATCAACCGGATCTTCCGATGCATATAACGCTTTTACCGGATCTGAAATCCTATATTCTGCATAAAAATCTACCTGAATAAAATTATAGTCTGAAGTGATCATCATCGCCTCATCTGTATATTCCTCGTCTGAATCATATCCGACAGCGATTCCCTGAATTGTAGTATTTACCTTTGTCACTGTCTGGATCAGGGGAAGCTTAAAATGAAGTCCCGGATCTGTCACTGCCTTCGGTGTTCCAAATGTACAGACGACCGCCTGTTCTTCCTCCTGAATCGTAAACCAGCAGGAATTCGCAAGCAACAACACCAGAACAACCCCGAGCACGACTACTCCTGTCTTTTTCGTCTTCTGAAACCAATGTTTTCTCTCCGGTTTCGACTTCCGTCCATTCATCCCTTGTTCTTCCGGATTCACTTCCCTGTAATTTTTTCTAAAATGTAAATTAATCATCGCCTTCTCCATTGTATAAAAGTATAAGCTCTTTCATTCCTCAATAAAGACCTCACACCTTAGGTTTCATTATTTAGTTACTGATTAGTTATCTTCTTTTTCTTTTGGATACTCGATTCCCAATATTTCCATCAGATTTCTATATGCTTCTATTTCTGTACTACCCCGTTGTGCCTCTTTGATTAAAAATCGCGTAGAAATTCGATGTAAGAGATTGTTGTATTTACAATAACAGATACTTCTATAAAATGCAAGGTATATATGACATAAAATGTAATCAAAGGATCTGTGTATGAAACAAAAGCTCTCATAACCTGCAAAAGAGCTATCTTCGGATCAATTTGTCCGATACACGTCATACGAGCTTTTATTCCATAGATAGCTCTTTTACAAGGATTGATTCTTTATTTCATTTCCAGATACGCTTTCAGCTGCTCCATCTGGTCTTTGGCATCTTTATAGCCTCTGGCATAGAGATGCCCCAGCTTCTCCATATCTTTTTCCAGACGGCTGATCCTCATAGGTACAGACGGGCTGACAAGATAGATCCGTCCTTCTTTTGCCAGCTGTTCCAGTTCATCACACTGGTGATTGTAGGCCGCATCGCTCTGCTCCAGCACGTGAGCAAACTCGGGATAGGTGTGATAGATCCGATATGCCAAAGAGGTCTCTGAGGCTTTCTTCAGATTTTTTCTATAGTCTGCATGACGAGTCTTGATCACCACGATTTTCTCAAAACCCTGGTCGATTGCCCACTGATAAGGAATCTTACAGCTGCATCCACCATCCAGATAAGGCTTGCCATCGATGTCCACCATCTTGGAAATATATGGCATGGATGCCGATGCACGGATTGCATGAAAGATATTGGTGCAATGACCTTTTTCAAAATATTCAGCCTCTCCGGTCAGGCAGTTCGTTGCCACTGCCACAAACCTCCGTTCTGGCTCAAAGAACCGTTTTCCATCAAATGGATCGGATTCTTTAAGACCATCGAACACAAAATCAAATCCGATCAGTCCTTTGTTGTGGCGAACCGCCTGGATTCCCACATAACGGCTGTCATGGCGATATCTCAGGTTCACTCTGGCAGACCGGCCAATCTGACCAGCCACATAATTCATCCCGGCCATAGCTCCTGCTGATACGCCAATGGTACACTGCATATTGATGCCTGCTTTCATCATGGCATCCATGAACCCCTGACTGTACAGACCGCGAAATGCGCCACCTTCCAGTACCAGGCATCCTTCTGTCACCTTCCGGGACGCACTACCCGAAGGAATCTTATCAATATGTGAATAAATTTTTCCACTCATTCTGTCAATACCTCCCAGGTCATGTCTATTCACAGATTTCATCTACCATCTATTTTTTTCATACCAGACGGCGACAATCTCCTGATAAATCTCCTGATAAGACTTTCCACTCGCCCGACATAACTGTACAACGCTTTCATATTCTGGATAACAGCGCTGTATTGACTTTACACCATCTCTGCCTGGCACCTGGCATAGTTTTACTTTTGCCTCTCCCTCAGAAATCCGCACAGTGTCAAAAGTTCTCTTTAATACACTTCTCTCCACGCGATTCTTACGAATGCCAATGGTGGTCGTCTCCTCAAAAATAATATGCTCCAGCTTCGGAATGCTCTCCTCTGTGCAGATCACATTAAGCTGCCATGCCGGACGATTTTTCTTCATATAGACTGCACTGTAATGTACATCTCTGGCTCCGGCTTCCATCAGCCGATCCATTACATAGCCCAGATTTTCTCCAGTACAGTCATCTATATTGCTCTCCAGCTTCCAGATCTTCTCCTGCTCCTTCTCCTCTTCACGGATCAGAATCGCCCGCAGGATTCCTGGTCGTTTATATTCCCGCTTTCCTCCGCCAAGACCAATCTTTTCAATCACAAAGCTCTCCGGCAGCTTATCAGATGTCCGGACAGCTGCCACGATTGCTGCCCCGGTTGGTGTTACATACTCTCCATTCTCACCAGTCAGTGCCAGACGGATTCCGTGAGCAGCCACAATATTAGATACCGCCGGTACCGGTACCGGAAGGATGCCATGCTGACAATGAATGGTTCCACCGCCTTCATACAGTACTGGAACGATCACGTTATCAATATTCAGATTATCAAGGCAGACTGCTACGGATACGATATCCACGATAGAATCCACAGCTCCCACCTCATGAAAGTGCACCTGCTCCAGCGTGGTTCCATGAGCCTTCGCCTCCGCTTCTCCAAGCACTGTGAAAATGCGAATGGCCGTCTCATAAGCCCGCGGTGTCAGGTCTGCCTGTGTCAGGATCTCACGGATCTCTTTCATACCGCGATGAGTGTGCGGGTGCATATGGTCGTGATCTCCATGGACATGATTATGTTCTTTATGATTATCCACATACCCTTCATGCTCATGAACATGTTCTCCACCACCATGCGTGTGTGTATGCACATGTTCCATATGATCATCTCCGTGCAGATGTGCCATATCATGGTCATGATTTTCATGCTCTTCATCCAGCAACACATCAAAATCGCACACATCCAGCCCAGATTTTTTCACCCGGCTGATCTTAATGTCAAAGCCCTTCACCGGCAGGCTTGCAAGAGCATGTCGTAATACCTGCTCATCTGCCCCCAGATCCAACAGAGCCGCCACTGTCATATCTCCGCTGATACCGGAGTAACATTCCAGATATAATGTTTTCATCATCTCTCCTCCTGCTGTCCATCCACGCGCTTTGCATGGGTAGTGTCAAAACATAGCTCACAGCGCTCCCGTACCTGCATCTTTGAAAAATAATTCTCTTCCATAGGAATCCATTTTGTCCGAAAGGTCTCCGCACAGGTCATTTTTCCCAGCCGATTCTGAATCCGGTACATCTGTTCTTTCGGATCAACAGTCAGAAACACATGAAGATCATAGTAGTCATATAACTCTGGATGACAAGAATAAGACCCTTCCACAATATTGATCTTCCTCGCTTCCACCTCCACCGGCTGATCCAGTTCCCATTTCCGACAGTTAAATGGTCGATACGTAAATTTCGTTCCTTTATGAAGAGGCAGCAGTACTTCTTCCAGGAACCGTTCCCAATCTACATTTCCTCCAGGTTCTTCCCACCGCTTAGGCGTCCGCTGTTCCGGCCGCAGATAAAAATCATCCATATGCAGCAGATTACCATGCATTTTCTGCTGAAGATATGCTCCCAATGTGGATTTTCCAGAGCCGCAGCGCCCATCAACGGCAATCAGCAGATGATCTTTTTTCGTCTTTAATTTACCTGTCTCTGTTATAATCGCCGCCGCGATCTCCTTCATACGTTTCTCTGCCTCCTATACGTTCTGACGCACATGCTCATTCTTCTTAAAGGGAACAATCTTCGCTTTGTTCAAAGCTACCATGATCATCGGGATCAGGATCAGCTGCAGCACAATACCCGGAATGGCATTGATCAGCGCGCCTGCCATAAACAGTTCCCATGAAAATGCGATACCACTCACGCCAAGAAGTACCACACGTACTGCTCCCCAGACCAGTCTTCCGGCGATCATTGCCACAATGAGACAACGGTACAGGGATTTAATACACTGCCAGCGGGAATGACTGTACAGATATCCGATCACCAATCCATACGTTGCCATCTCAAATGCCATGCCGATTCCATTAGGAAAAAGTGCCGGCATTCCAAAGAGCATACCACGTACCAGCGGAAGGAAAAATCCTGTTGCCAGTCCATACTGCCAGCCAACGATCAATCCGCACAGCAGGACCGGAATATGCATCGGAAGAAGCATCTGTCCAATCAACGGAATCTGCCCGATAAAAAACGGAAGAATTATACCAATGGCAAAAAACATTGCCGCCAATGTCAGTTTTTTCGTTCCAGTCTGTATCATATCGCTATCCTCTCTTTGCTGTTTTCTTTATTATATCGTTAAACCCTGCTTCAGGGTCAAGACTGAATTTGACACAAAAAGGCTGCTTTCCTTTTTTCAGGAAAACAGCCCCTTATTCCTACGATCTACTCTGATGCTAATGCGCTGGTATACTCATCCAGTGCTGTCACATCTGCATATACAGTCTCGCTGTTTGCCTTGGCATAATAGGAATCCACTGCTGAATATCCAAGCCATGCTGCCAGCAATACAACGACCAGGCCGCAGCCACATTTTGTAAGAAATACATTTCTCTTTTTCTTTGCTAAAATAGCCTTGCGATTCTTTTTCTGCTCTTTATAACGATCTACTTTTTCCTGACTCATGAAACGTTCTCCTTGCTGTTTCTCGCGCTGCACCTCACAACGCTTAATAGAATAAGTATATCACATTTTTCCTAAACCGCAATAATAATTCCGCCCTGTGCCGCATAAAGTGTGCTGACTCCGGAACTCTCCAGCACAATAATGTCTTTTACTTTTACAAGCTTCATTAATTCCTGTTTCACATATTCCGCACGTTCCGGATTATTGCAGTGAACCAATCCCAGCACCTTCTCTTCCGGATGCTCCAGCTCTGCTGTTATTGTCTCTGCCATCAGACGGAGTGCTTTCTGCATGCCTCTTGCCTGACCGAGCTGAATGATCACACCCTGATCAGTAGCTCCCATAACCGGCTTAATATTCAATGCAGTAGCCACCAGTGCTTTCACTGCGCTGAGACGTCCGTTCTTTCTTAAGTTATCCAGGCTCTCCAGCACAAAATACGTATGCATATGAAGGATGAAGTCATCCACCTTCTCAATAATTGCTTCAAAATCAAGACCCGCCTCTTCGTACTCAGCGATCTTCTTTGCAATCAGCGTCTCTCCCACAGATGCCGAGCAGGAATTAAATACATGCACCTTTGCATCTGGATGATTCTCCAGAAAAAGGTTCATGCCAAGCACTGCACTGTTGTAAGAACCACTCAGTTCTGCGGACAGCGTGATCGCATAGAGATGCTCTGCCCCACAGTCAAATGCCGCTCTGTACACTTCCGGTGACGGACAGCTGGACTTCGGACAGTTTGGACTCTCCTTCATCTTCGCCAGAAAGTCAAGACGATCAAATGTCTCATCATCCACAAACTGTTCCCCATCTATAGAAAGATGCAATGCCGCATGTGCAAAATGAGGATTCTTTTTCATATCCTCCGTAAATTCCCCACAACTGTCAACAACGATCCTGTAATTTATCATATGATCCGGTCCTTTCCTTTTCATCTCTTATCATTTATCTAAAAAGATTCAAAAACGTTCTTTCGTAGTTTTTAATACCAGATAATATTACCACAAGATTGTCACATATGCAACCGATTCTTACCATCAAATAGTCTGCAAACCATTTGCGTTAATCTGTTATATCTTCTATAATAGTCTTATTATCTAATGATGAGAGGATTTTTTCATGTTACTTCAGATATTGTTTTATACCCACCATCTCACCACCTTGCTGTTCGGCGTCTTTTTGTCGGCATTTTTTTTAGGAGTGAATCGAGATCGGAAAAATATCGGAATCCTGCTGCTGTCGGCACTCGCCTCCGGACTTCTGTATCTGATCTGCATTTTCTTGATCGGCACAGAATTTTCCGATGAAATTTATCCGTTTGTTGTACATCTGCCTTTGCTTTTGATCCTGGTATTTTACTACAAATTCCGCTGGCTTCAGTCACTGACTTCCATTCTGACGGCTTACCTTTGCTGTCAATACAGCAACTGGGCTGGAATCTTTGTACTCACTCTCACTCATGAGGAATGGTGCTATTACCTCTGCAGAATCCTGGTAACACTTATCGTATTTTTCCTACTGTGCAGATATCTGTGTCCGACCACCGCCCTGCTCTTCGAAAAATCTGACCGGGAACTGATCATTATCTGCAGTATGCCTTTTGTCTATTACTTGTTTGATTATGCCACAACCAAATTTTCAACCCTGCTGTATTCCGGCAGCAAGGTCGTATCCGAATTCATGGGTTTCGCCCTTTGCCTGGCCTATCTTCTGTTTCTGCTCATTTATTTTCGAGAATATGAATTGAAGAGCCGGACTGAACAGTACAATGAACTGATCAACATGCAGCTTCGTTCGCTGCGTTCCGAGATTGAGCAGGCAAAGAAAAGTGAACACAATATGTCGATCCTGCGGCATGATATGCGGCACCATTTAATGATTTTACAGACCTATGTGCAGAACCAGGAGACTGACAAAGCTCTGGACTATATCCAGCAGATACACCAGACTTATGAAAATACCATCATCAGCACATTTTCACAAAATGAACTGCTCAATTCGATTCTGTCCATATACAGTTCCCGACTGCAGGAGCTTGGAATTGCATTTCATGCACAGGTCGCCGCACCCAAAGATCTTCCCTGTTCAGAGATGATCTTCTGTGCAATCCTGTCTAATATTCTGGAAAATGCCATGAATGCGGTAAAAGATCTCTCTCAGGAAAACAGACGCATTGAACTGCATATTTTTGAAAAAATGAATCATCTGATGCTGCTGGAAAAAAATCCGGCTCCTGTACCGCCTGTTTTTTCAGATGGGATTCCTGTCACCAGGAGGTCAGGGCACGGACTGGGTGTTAAAAGCATCATTTACTATGTAGAAAGTCAACAAGGACAATATCAGTTTTTCATGGAAGGCACTGATTTTGCTGTAAGGATCATTCTATAAACATTTCATTTTACAACGTATAGTAAGCGCGGATCATATCTGAAAGAGCCTGCTCATCCCGTCTGCCCATCAGCTCCCGCGCAGAATGCATGGCAAGGATCGGAACCCCCACATCTACCGTCGGCACCGGCACCATACTGGAGGCAATAGAACCAAGGGTGCTTCCGCAGCTTCCATCTGAGCGATTGAAAAACTTACTGTAAGGAATCTCTTCCTGTCTGCAGATCTGCTCGATCACTGCAATAGCCTGACTGTCCGTAGCATAAGACTGGCTGCTGGCTTCCTTGATACAGAACCCCTGGTTCAGAATACTGTGGTTGGTAGGATCCATCTTCTCCCCATAATTAGGATGATATGCATGTCCCACATCCACTGACAGAAACATGCTGTCAGCCAGATAATGAAGGAATTGCAGACGCTCCTGTCCAAGGCCGATGCTGATCTGCTCCAGTACCATGGATAAAAACATGGAGCCTGCCCCCTGCTTCGTACGGCTTCCCACTTCCTCATGATCAAAAAATGCCGCCACATTGATGCCGCCTTCCCGGCTTCCTTCCGTGATACCGGTGAGAATCGCCTGTACACCCGACAGATTATCGATCCGCGGCGCACTTAAGAATTCTTCATGAATCCCCACATATTCCGGTTGTTCAGCATTGTAAAGTCCTATCTCATAATCCAGAATCTCTTCCGGTTCCACATGCAGTTCTTTTGCCAAAAGTTCGCGGAAAAACTGATCTGACATCTGCTCACCACCCATTCCAGCTAGCGGCAGCAGATCCTTCTGCCGGTTTAACTCTACCCCTTTATTTACTTCCCGATTCAGATGAATTGCCAGATTGGGAATGATAAATACCGGCCGCTTCAAATCTATCAGACGCATCTGCGGATGAAACACATCATCACTTTTCAGTGCCACCCGTCCGGCAGCAGACAACGGTCTGTCCAGCCAGGTATTAAGAATCGCACCTCCATATACTTCCACATTCAGCTGCGCATAGGTCTCTCTTAAAATCTCCGCCTGCTGCTTCACCCTGAGCCCCGGAAAATCTGTATGCGCTGCCGCAATCCTGAATCCTTCCGCCTGCACCTGATCTCCAACCGTAAATGCAACAACAGCAGAACCATACTGCTCCACATAATATTTTCCGCCTGCTTCCAGCTGCCATGGGCGGTTCATGACCAGTGGTTCAAATCCTGCCACCTGCAGTTCCTTCACGATCGCCGCTGCCACATGAAACGGTGATGTTCCTTCTTTAATAAGCCCTCTGAGCTTTTCTGTACTGTCTGTTTTTTTCATATCCTTACTCCTCCAGCTCCTCGATCACACAGGTGTGCTTTTTCGTCTTTTTCTCATAGTTGACACCCACCAGAAGGATCTTTCCTTTATAGTCTGCAAGGCTGTCACAATACTGTTTTTCTTTGATCTGCGCAATCGCACCTCTTGCACTCTGATCCCATTTCAGTTCTACGACCAGTGCCGGTTTTTCTGGAAACTGTCTGCGAGGCAGAAATACCATATCTGCAAATCCTTTTCCTGTCGGCAGTTCCCGATATAAAGTATAAAAATTACACGCCGCATAAAGTGCCAACGAAATGGTATAACTCAGTGCATTTTCATCATTATACTGTAAATGAGAAGTTTCAAAATGCGCCTGTTCGATTCCTTTTACCGCCAAATCCGGATTTTTCTGCCAGATCGCCCGCAGGGTCTCCGCTGAGTTGTTCAGTGCACGTGACACTTCTCCCCATTCTGATGCTGCTATGGCATTTACATATTCTCCACGGATCTCATTATTAGGTATAAATACGTCCTTATTGTAAAAATCATACCCTAAATATCCAAGATGGATCAGTAATGTCAGAACATCATCTTCCGTATGAAATGTGGTCATATCATTGGAAAAACTTCCTGTATTGACAGGTACCCGTTCTCCGGCAAGCATGCTCAGCACATCATCCTTCAGTCCTTCAAAATTCATATCAATATAAATACGCAGTGCTTCAAAGGTCTCGGTTTTGTTCCAGTAAGAATCACATACTCCCGTCAGAACTGCTGTCACAACAGAACGCGGACTGTACACGGATTCCGCATTTATAAAATGATATCCGTCGTACCACTCTTTCATTTCCTCCAGATTGCGCCCATAGGTTTCACAAAGCTTGCGTACTTCGGCTTCCGTAAAGCCTACATACTCTGCCAGTGGTCCTGGATTAGTCATGGAAAACTCGTCAAACATATTCAAGGCAGAATGTGTTCCATATTTTTTGATAGGAAGGATTCCTGTCATATATGCCAGATGGATATACACTTTATCCTTCAAAAAATCTCTTAGAAAATCCAGATATTTTGCCTGTGCTTCATAGTCTTCCTTATATTCACGGAAGATACAGTCCCATTCATCGATAATAATGATAAAGGGAATGTGTGTTTTCTGATAGATATCCTGCATCGTTCTTGCCAGATTATCCCGATTAAAATATGAGAAATCTGGATAGGTTTCCAGAAGATCCCACAAAATAGATTTTCTTAGAAAATCCAACATTTCGTCCATCGAACTGCTCTGGCTCAAAAATTCCTGCATATTGACAAATATCGTATCATACTGATTCATTTTCTTCTCATAAGAATCCGCTTCTGCAATCTTCAGCTTGTCAAAGATTTCATGAGAATCACATTCTCTGCTGTAGTAAGCAGTCAGCATATTGGCTGCCATGGACTTTCCAAAGCGCCTCGGCCTGCTCACGCAGATATATTTCTGCAAGGTCTGAACCGCTGAATTGGTATACTGGATCAAACCTGTTTTATCTACATAGATCGGTGAATTTAAAGCTTCCTTAAATTTTTCATTACCCGGATTTAGATAACTTCCCATATCATGCTCCTCTCCCGAAGATTTCCTCTTTTATCTTATCACAACTACAGCTGTTTTCCAACCAAAGGAAGCAGCAAAAAGAGGCTACCGCATTTTCGATAGTCTCTTTCATCATTGATCTTTATTCTTCTGTTTTCTTATCTTTGCTTTTCCATACGAACACTGCTCCGGCTCCTGCAAGGATCACTGCGATCACCAGCAGAACGATCCAGCTCACCAGATTTCTGATTATAGTAGAACAGATTTGCAAAAAGTCCTGCTTCTGCTCCCATGCTCACTTCTCATTTCTAAAATGTTCTTACGGGATAAATTCTGTAAGCAGCAAAGAACCGTCACACCCGCTCACTTCCACCGCAAAATACCTTGTATTCCCGCTGCCGTCCACATAGGAAATACCATTATTGGGAATGGTTCCGATAAGCTCCATTCTTGTGACCAAAGGCGTCTCTGGTGTCAGCGTCCCGTGGTTATAGGTTTCCTCTACTGCAAACTGAATATTGCCGTCATCATCTATGGATTCAAAGGTAAGGGAAAGCTCCTTAAAATCCGTTATGGTCTGTTCCGTCCAATTCAAATGTTGTCTCCCCCTCCAGAAATGGAAGGATTCTGCCGTCCCGAAGCCCTCTGTGCAGAATCATGCTCCGCCCTCCCTCATTCCAGAGCACTGGAAACTGATTGCTGATGACCTTCGGCTCTTCGCCCTCGTGGTACTGGGATCCACCCATACGGCATATATCCAGACACAGACATACCTGTTCATCCACTTCTTTCAGGCTCCACCAGCCCTCATAATATTCTTGATACTCCTCTTCATTCTCATACAGCCACGCGAAGCAGACTTTAGGCTTTTTCAATCAAATTTATATATGTTTTCTAACAGATTTTCAAGTATCATTGAAAATTATAGCCTAAAAAGGCTAAAATATTCAGTGAAAATATTTTTTCTTTTCCTCAATAACTCCAAAAGGTGCTGCATGTGTATCAAGTTAAGGTCAAAAAAATCGCAATGATACGCGTTCTTACACCCTACCATTGCGAATTTTTCGTTCGTATTTACATTGATACATATCCTGATCGGCTTTATTTTTTACAGCAGCAATGTCCCCACATGAGAACGATGCTGATCCATAAGAAACTGTTGGTAAAAATGTAATCTTTCTTCGCTTTTCTTCCAGCTGATGCAGAAATTCCTGTTTGCACCAATCTTCTTTCTCAGCACTTTTCAGAAGTACGCAAAACTCATCACCGCCTATCCGATAACAATATCCAAAATTTGCGTAAGCTTTTTTTATACATTCTGCAATCTCAGCCAGGCAAAGATCTCCTTGCACATGACCATAGCTGTCATTGATCTGTTTGAAATCATCCACATCAAACACTACGAGCACGCTTCCTTTACACCCCAGCTCCCCCG
>ERZ856578.5470-NODE-5470-length-15456-cov-33.266337_pt1 | contig 15456 bp, 10 predicted proteins | sample MGYA00514384_ERZ856578 | MGnify/ENA primary metagenome ERZ856578 (study PRJEB29103, sample SAMN06111958) | human gut metagenome | biome: human gut; feature: ankylosing spondylitis patient; material: healthy_person | host: Homo sapiens | place: China:Hangzhou...
TCACATCGTAATAGCAGTTAAGCATATTCAGGAACAACGATTTCCCGAAACGGCGCGGACGGATCAGAAACAGGAAAGCTGCTGTCTTTTCCAGATCTTCAATATATTTCGTCTTATCCACATAGTAAAAATCTTCTGTTACAATACGAAAATAATCCGTTAATCCGTAAGGTATTTTCTTTGCCATATATACTCTTTATTTAATCGTTTCGTCAGCCCCTTTCGGTAGCAATATTTACAAACTCCCCAAATTCTTTATATCCTCAATATTGAACGGAGTTGCCTGGTAAACGTAATAGTTCAGCCAGTTTGTGAACAACAGGTTCGCATGGCCGCGCCAACGGACTACAGGGCCCTGGGCCGGGTCGTTGTTGCGGTAATAGTTGTGGGGAACGGAAATAGGAAGGCCTTTATTCAGGTCGCGGATATATTCATCGCTCAACGTATAAGGCGAATATTCGGAATGGCCCGTAATATAAAACTCACGTCCGCCGCGCGACATCGCCATATAAACGCCCGACTCCTCGCTCTCCGAAAGAAGCGTCAACTCCGGCACCTTCCGGATATCTTCGCGACGTATTTCGGTATGACGGCTGTGAGGCACATAAAACTCATCATCGAACCCTCGGAATATCGGCAGATAAGGCTCACGCAACGTATGCCGGAACACACCGAACATCTTTGCCGGCAAATCATATTTAGGCACACCATAGAAATGATACAATCCCGCCTGCGCCGCCCAACAGATATATAATGTAGAGGTTACATGCGTACGCGCCCAGTCGAAGATCGTCGTCACCTCTTCCCAGTAACTGACATCTTCAAAAGGCATCTGTTCTACCGGAGCGCCGGTAATGATCATTCCGTCGTAATAATCTTTCTCTATATCGTCGAAGTCTTTATAAAACTCCTGCATATGTTCGATCGGAGTATTCTTTGGGGTATGGCCCTTTATCTTCATAAAGTCCAGCTCCACCTGCAAAGGGGTATTACTCAACAGACGGATCAAGTCTGTCTCTGTCGTGATCTTCAACGGCATCAGGTTCAGCACTACGACACGTAGCGGACGAATATCCTGGGATGATGCACGCAAGGAATCCATCACAAAGATGTGTTCCTTCTTCAGAAGCTCGATAGCGGGTAAATTCTTTTGTAAATTTAATGGCATTGCAATTCCTCTCTATTTATTTTTCAGAAGTACAAACTTAAACAAAATATACGATTCGGTAGCGTATCCCAGACAAGATTTTTTTATTACGACTTTACTCTTTCTGAAGGGGAAAAATAAATTCGAAGAACAAACAACAGACTTTTTATATAATAGTTCTTAATGAACTAATCTTTTATTAACCGCCACAAATATAGGAAGAAATATTGATATACAAAGAGTATAACAATTTATTTCATTATAAATAAAATCACTCAAAAGCATACCTGATTAACTATTTTTCAGATTCTGAGTATTGATTTATAAGACTTTGGATATTCATAACTTACCATAGTTCATTAAGAACTATGATAAAATACATTCATTATGGCAACAAACGATCCTAAAAAACACAGCATTACCGGCAATCTAGTAGCAAATATGCTGACAGAGCGTGAAGATGATTATACTTTCAATGTCACCTACACAGCCAATCGAACAATCAAAGACCTTTGCAAATTGGCCGCCAAAGGTAAAAGTAAATTCACAGCCTCCGAACTAGAAAATGCCTACAACGATCTTGAGGAACAGGCAAAGATAGAATTATTCAATGCCGCTACTGTCGAGTTTGGTCTTGCCAACAATTCATTAGGCGTTGACGGTTCATTTATCGGACCGGGAGCTAAGTTCGATCCTAACCGCAACAGCGTCACACTGCGCTGTTCCCCACGTGCCATATTAAAAGAAGAGCTGGAAAGTATCAGTGTCATAGTCGGCCAGGTATCGGAAGGATTGCCAACCATTACCAAAGTAACCGATGTAGTCACAAGCGAAGTAAATGGCCGGATCACCCCGGGCGGCAGTCTCAATGGCGAAGGAAAGCGCGTACGTATTGTCGGTGAAGAAGGCAAACCCATCGGTTTCTTCTTTATCAAGACAAGCGACGAGACCGAAACGGCCGTTCCTATGACAGCCCTTTCGCGCAACGATCCTTCCTACTTCTCATTTATCATTCCCCAACTAGCCGATGGGACCTATTATCTGGAAGTAGCTACCCAGGCGGGAACCAACAGCAAGACACTGGTAAAAGAAGTGCGGCGCAACCGTTTTCTCTATGTCCTCACTGTCGGCAACGGCGGAAGCGATCGCCCCGAAATAGAATAATACGCTCTACCCTCTTTGACGGTCATCGTCAAAGAGAAGCGACGACAACCGTCAACACGGGTTGATGCCCTCCGTCAAAAAAACATTCGAATACGCAATTAAAAGTAAACAATTTTCTCAGACTTATGAATAAATCAGACTTAGCCAACCATGTGGCGAAACGCCTGCACATCAGCCATAGCGATAGTCTACGCTATCTAAACACACTGATAGAAGAAGTGGAAGCGATTCTGGCCGGGAACGAATATCTCACGATACAGAATTTCGGAACATTTTCACCCTGGCACCAGGCGGCACGTCCGGGGCGGAATCCGAAAAACGGAACTATTCATGAGATACCGGCACGTACCAGCGTGAAATTCAAACCCGGAAAAAGAATGCTTGAAAAGCTGAACCCGACGCTCCGAGCCATCGCCTGCCTGCTATACCTGTCGGTCATGGCGGGATGTTCCGTCGAAGAGCAACCGGCAACCGAGGAATGGATTCCGGTAGAGGTCAATATAGGCGGCATCGAGCAGATAGAGGTCAGCCCGATGGGGACGAAAACCTGGGATACCGAGCTACCTCCCATCGTTAAAACAAAGTTTAATACAGGCGATGAGATCAAGCTGACTTATACACTGGACGGCACCCCTGTAACTGTACCCTTTGTATTAAACGCCGAGGGAAAGTGGGAAAAAGCAGACGGCACTACATTCTTTCTCCCTGCAACCGCAGACAACAGCGCCCCGGTGGAGATAAAAGCGGAATACGGTAACCCGATACCGGACAATCCCGGTTATAGCACTGAGGAATACCTGATTGCCGATGCAGTTACGACTTACGATTCACACTATTATAATTGCAATTTCGGCCAGTTCAAACGTCCGGCAGATTATACCTGTTTATATATAAAAATCCTGATCCTTAATCCTCCCATTCAGGCGGGCGACAGAACTTTATATTTCACAAATGCTAAATTCTACACTACCCCAGACTGGACGGGAGGAGGAGAAACGACACCCGTGTTTCCGATTACCGATGAAACCATCAATGTATTTTACAAAGGTTCCTTTACAGCCTACGGTGTCTATCTGACCCCGATGGAGTCAGGTACACACGACGATATAGATATCCCGTTGTTCAATGCATATGACGAGAGTACTTATATAGAATTCAATTCCGGTATCATCACCCCGGTTCAATTAATAATTCCATTCACGCCTGAATCATGAAGTTTTACTACCTGTCTATCATCATCCTGCTGACAGTAAGTTGTTCGAACGAACTGGCAGAGAAACCGCATGCCGGAGGAACTCCCATCGGTATCGGAGAGATCAGCACACGCGCCGACGGAACGCCCACGTGGGTGTGGCTGCAAAACGATCAGTTGACCGCAACCGTCAACGGCCTGACAGCTGTCTACACCCGTACTGGCTCCGGAGGATGGACATGCGGCAATACAGGTTTCACCAAGGAAGCGCTCGGCACAGTGGCCGCCAACGACATCGCCCTCACGTTCGACACACAGGCGCTCATCACCGACCAGACATCCCCGGAGAGCTACCGTCTGGCCGACTATATGACAGGTAACGGATCGCTCGATTTCCTGACGATCGACGGTACCCTCTCCCATCGATACACCGACCTGGTGATCGAAATAACCGAAGGCAACGGCTGGACCGAAGGACAGTTTGCATCGACAATGGCAGACGCTTCCGAGTTAACGGTAAACATGTCGAACCCGGCCGGCCGGGTATCCGCCTGTCATAATGCGGCTACTTTCCGTGCCATCATTCCCCCCGCCAATCTGCCGAAAGGCACGGGCGTGTCACTGGCAACCCTCACCCTGGGCTCAGGCAGCGGAACGCCTGCCTCCCTGAAAGGGCAAACGGCTACCATTACTTACAACAATACAAACAACGAAGCAGACCTGGAAGGCAAACGCCTTACGCTCACCGCCTCACTGGATATCTCACTCGATGTTACGATAACCGTGACCGGTATCACAATCGCAGACTTTTACTATCAGCCTGTCGGTTCAACTTTCACACCCGATTAATATCCATACAATAATACAGATCAGCAATGAAATCATATCGCATACTCAGTAAATACATAGCAGGGATATTGGCACTGACAGGTGCCTTGTCCGGTTGCACACACGAAGAAACAGAGGACGGTTCCAAAGTACCCCTCAGTATCTCCGCATCCTTTCAGGCCTATACCGGCGAGGTCAGTTCCCGTGGTGCAGGTAATCCGACGGTCACGATAGCGTTGAATACCACTCCGGAGAAATATAGCACCTACGGTAAAACGTATCAGGTAACCTCCACCTCCCCTATCACCTTCACACCAGAGACTCAGGGAGAAGCCTTGACGATAGCAGGCAGCGCCGCCTCCACACCGCTTACCATATACGGATGGCTGGACGAAAACACACCGGTCTGCTACACCAACGACAACATATCCGTCAGCAACGGAAACATAACAAACGTCCAGCTCTCACCCGCCTATGCCTGCATCGGCGTACGCATAAAGAAAGACGATCAGAGGGAAGCAGCCGGAAAATATACGATCGGGAGCGCTTTGCAGAGGATAGGAACATACTCGACAAACAAGAACTGGAATACAGAACAAGCGAAACCGCAGTTAATCGGTGTTTCGGGATCGTCAACGATCCTAAACACCGATATATCACCCTCCAGGGGTGACTTGGCAACCGATCTCCCCTCCGAATATTTTATGCGGATAGTTCCACAGCAAGTGTCGGCGAATTTCCAAAACCTGTTTACCGTTACCCTTCCGGACGGAACAACACTGAGCATTCCTTCCGGTAGCAGAGGCTTTCCAGTCCCCTTCGAGCCGGGCAACTGCTATCTGTTCGACGTGAACATTAGCCGTGATGCCGAATTACAGATCGAAGGGATCGAAACAATAACCATGAATAGCAGGGTAGATGTAGCGGCTATTGATGTCCAAAAAGCCAGGTTGGGTATTTATACGTTGGAAGATTTGAAAGCATTCAGGGATGCGGTGAATAATCGTGGTGATCTCGCCAGATGGACTAGTAGAGAGGCTGGTGAAGATGTTATCAACTTATATATGGATATCAATCTGAAGAATGAAGAATGGATACCGATCGAAAGCTTTGATGGCACTTTCAATGGCAATGGGCATACGATATCTAATCTGAATTTAGACATGAAAGGACCTTATAATTATTTAGGATTCTTCTGCGCAGCTAATTCAAACAGTGAAATAAAAGGACTCACGATAGACGGAGTTACTATGACTGAAAATCGTTCAGTACCAGTTATTGGAGCTATTGTCGGACTATCAGAAGGCTCCATTACCGATTGCCATGTAAAAGGTCGTATTCAACTTACCGCCGAGGGATATGCCGGAGGAATAGTGGGAGAGTATGCTGGGAATTATATGGCGGACAGGAAAATTCTTGCTGCATGTACAGCACAAGCGGAAGAGGGTTCTTCCATAGTAGGAGGTCGCTATGCCGGTTGTATAGTCGGTAGGGTAATCATAAATTCATATGTTATAGGTTGTATTGCGCATGATATCACTTTGTCCAAAAAGGAGGAAGACGCGCTGGCAGCGATTGCAGGGCAAAATAACGGTTTGATTTATTGTTGTCTGATGTACAATTGCCAGGTCAATGATAATCCTGGTGATAGTTATGTCGGAGCAGTTACCAACAGAATGGAAAAATGCTATTACTATAATGTCTTTGGGATAACGGGGAGAGATAACTATATGCTATCATCGCTCGAAGAACTCAGTGAGGAAAATCTTATTGGTGAACTAAATCGTGAAATAGAAACTCAAGGTCTTTTTGCCTGCCATTACCAACCCTCACCCACCCCGTCTGAAACAGGTCCGACTATACACATGAAATATTATTATGAGTAGGTCCTGATCATATTAAAGCCGATTTGCAAACAATTGATATAACATAATATTGGAAGAGAACATGCATACATTGAAATATCCCCTATTTACAAACTGGAGAAAACTCCTGACAGTATTCGCACTGTCAGGAATTGGGTTGTTGTTTGTCGCTTGCGGCAAAGATGATCCGGAACCGGGACCTGTGCCGCCGGACCCTGTACCTCCCACACCGCCAACACCCGTTGTGCCGGATGCTCCGCGTGCGGTGGCTCTCCGCCTGCTGGCCCTTCCAGCCGGAGATAATCCCGAACCGTGGTCGGTAGCCGATACACTGCATCTGGTGCTGGCGGAGCCCAATGGCCGCACGGCTCTGGGCGATACCGCTTTATATCGTTATGCTTTCGGGGAGGGTGCGGATCATCCGGGACGCTTCCTACCCGTATCCGTAGCCGACAGTGCATTCCTGCCGTCCGATAGCAGTGAGGTAGACCTGATGGCCTACCGTCCGGCTTCGGCCGCCCTGCAATCCGACAGGCTCCGGCTACCGGTAGACAGCCGCGAACTGACAGCCCTGGGACGCCCCCTGATGACGGCGGCACGTACCGCTGGAATCCATGCCGGACAGCCCGAAGCAAGCATTATGCTGGTACATCGGCTCACACGGTTGTATGTAAGTCTGAATAAAGCGAGCAAAGCTAATCTCCAAAGAAGCAGTGTCTCCGCTACGAAAGCAGACGAAACGACCATCACATTCCATGGTAACCCGGCACAGGGTATCTGGAGCCTACCCGACGAGGCATTCGTGGAATATGGCGAGCCTGTCTCCCAGCCTTTTATCGTACAATCCGACGGAACGGGCGGATACCTGTATGCACTGCCGGGATGGCCCGGACAGCCGGATGGGCAAAAGCCGGAACTGTCGCTGACCGTACAAATTCCGGAACATGATCCACTGGAAATTCCCTTGAATAAATATCTGCCGGAAGGACTACTGGAAGCAGGTATTTCCATCGACATACAGATAGAGGTACCGGAAGTACCTGTCCCCGCCCCGGATATTCTCCGTATTCAGGTCACCCTGAGCGATTGGGAAAATATCATTTACGATGTATCCCTTTTACCGGACAGGAACCATAGAGATGTGAAACACTAGCAGTATAAAACAATTAAATAACAGTATGATATGAAAACAACATTATTCACACATGTAACCGTGGCCTTTAGTTGTTGCCTGGCAATACTCACCGCTTGTGCAGGCCCCGAAACCGAGATTGATCCGATCGGAAACGCTCCTGTAACTATCTCCGCTTCCATAAGCGGAGAGGTGGTAACCAAAGCGGATAACAATTACCAACCGGCAGAAGGAAACAAGAAAATCTTTCTGTATTATAAGAACGGAAGTAATGTAAAGGCACACGAAAAGGGAGTCTATTCCTATAGCGGAAGTTGGACGGCTGAACTGTCAGGAAACAGCATCTTTTGGGATGATCTCGAAGATGTAAACGGGGAATATCCATTCTTCGCCGTTTCGCCTATAGACCTGGACAAGGCAACGACTGGCTCTATCGTGCAAAACCAAAGTGCCAACGCCGACTTCGCCAATTCCGACCTGCTGATGGCATTCTCTGAAGTGGCTGCCAAAAAGGCTAAAGTCCCTCTTATCTTCAAACACATGCTGGCTAAGCTGACGGTGAAGGTGAAAGTGGGTACTATAACCAACTTTACGAGTTCTACGGTTACTATTCAAAATGCAAAAAAGGAGTTTACGGTTAATTATACATCTCCGGCACCTACCGCCGCTGTTCCGGCTACAGTCGTAGTTAAGTCTGACGCAACTACGACAGAACTCACGCCGCATAGCAAAGCTGACGACTCCTATGAGGATAACGGAGTAAAAACGATAAAGGTCTATTCCATCATTCTTCCGGCGCAAGAGATCAGTAACAGTGGTGCAAAAGTAAAAACCACCATTACAGCCGGAACAGCTACCAATGTATATACCTATGCCCCCGTAATTCCTGTCAGTCTGGCAAATGGGACACATACCACCCTGACGCTTACGGTAAAAGGTACAGGTGTCGAGCTGGATGATGTGAAGGTAACCGACTGGACAACGGCCGCGGCAGACGGCAATATAACTATCGATACCCCGTAAACCTGATCACTATAACATATTATTCACTAGTTAAATATTAAGATTATGAGAACAAAACAAATCGTAAGCGGTACAGCCGCTTTAGCGCTAAGCGCGTTGTTATTCACCGCATGTAATAACGAGAATGACCCAACGCCTGCCATCAGCAGCAAGTATGTAACGATTGTCCCCACCGTGACCGGTGAAGTGATCACAAAGGCAAGCAGCTCTTATGGGCAGACAGGCGACCAACTGTATCTATATTACAATACGGCCGGAAATACAGCTACCGGCCAGTATGCCGATTTCCGTTACGATGGCGCCATCTGGGATTTGGGCGCGGATAAGATGAAGTGGGCCACAATACATGCTGCTGCTACCGGTTCCATTCCTTTCTATGCAACAGCCCCTGTTGCTGCTCCAACTACAGCCAAAGTGGAAACGAATCAAAGTACAGCCGACAAGTATAAAAACTCGGACTTGCTGGTTGCTTACACATCGATAGCTAAAGCCGCAAGTGACGACAAATACACAGCGCTGTCTCTCGACTTAAAGCATGCGTTAGCCAAGCTGACCATCGAAGTAAATGCAACAGCGATAGATAATCCCGTTATCAAATCGGTGACAATCAAAGATGCTATAGCAGATTATACAGTTGTTTACAATGGTTCTGATGTAACTCCGGCAACAACAACTGTTAGCGGATCCAATAAAGTGAATATCAAACCGCTGGCAGACAGAAGTGTTTTCAGTGCTGTTCTACCGGTACAGACCATTCAGGATGTAAATGGAATCACAATCGTTATTGAAGTCGGCAATGCTACATTTACTTACAAGCCAGCAACTGCCATTAATTTGATACAGGGTAAGAACACCACGCTAAAACTTCGCCTGAACGGTGAAGGAGTAATCCTGGGTGATGTCTCTGTTTCCGACTGGGGTACAGGCGATATTAAAAATGATAATATCACAGCAGACTAGGGTTGTAAAAGGGATGCTTTTTAACTTTTCGCCCCACTCCGCCTTTACAGGTGGTAGCGGGGCGAAATTATTTTAAGATATCTATTGTTCCTGATAACCTCCTCCCAGCGCTTTATACAGATAAACTACCGACAGCAGTTCATCCAATACCGCATTATTCAGGCTGATCTGGGCATCCAAATAACCACGCTGGGCATCCAACACATCGATATAATTGGTTACTCCGTTTATATATTGCAGTTCTGCCAGTTGCACGTACTTTCTTGAAGCAGCTTCCAGTTTTTCCTGCGAGCGACGGATGTCTTTTGCCATATGGATAGTTACGATTGCATCGTTCACTTCTTTGAAAGCGCCGATCACACTTTTCTGATAGCTGTACACTTCCTGTTCGTAACGAGCTTTTGCAGCCTTCAGTTTTGCTTTGTTCTTACCCATAGCAAAAAGTGGTTGCAGCAGATCGCCTGCCAGAAACCAGGCCGGACTTTTCAGCAGGTCGCCCAGTTCTTCACTTTCCGCTCCTAAGTTACCGGTTAGACTGATCTTAGGGAACAGGTCGGTATAGGCTACTCCTACTTTAGCATTCGCTTCACGTAACTTCAACTCCGCCTGGCGCATATCGGGACGACGTTCAAGTAACGCCGAAGGCAGTCCTACAGGTAGGGCGTCCGGCAAATGCTGTTCACTGAGAGACAAGCCGCGGGGGATATATCCCGGATACTCGCCCAACAGGAGAGACAGGTCGCTTTCCTTTATCCGTATCTGGCGTTCCAATGACGGGACGAGAGTTTCCGTACGTGCCAATTCTACCAGAGCCTGGTTATAAGAAGTCTCGGAGGTCAAACCGCCGTCATAACGAAGTTTGGCCAGGCGAACACCTTCCCTACGGGCATCGAGGGTTTGCTGAACAATATTCAGACGACGGTCGAGGGCACACAGTTCGTAATAAGCAGCGGCAACTTCGGCGACCAGTGTCAATTGTAAACTACGCTGTGCCTCTACTGATTGCATATAGGCAGCAATACCTGCTTCATTTGCCCAACGAAGATTACCCCATAAATCCAACTCCCACGATAGGGTGAGTTTAGCACCGTATTCAGGATCAGGTTTAGGGTTATCACCACCATAATTCAGCCGTTCTTTCTGACCGTAGATACGTGCACCGATCTCCGGGAACTGGTCGGCAAAAGTGATACGTTTGGCTGCAATCATTTCTTTGATCTTGGCGGCTGCTATCTTCATATCTTTATTATTCTCCAGGGCAGTCGTAATAAGCCGTTGCAAAGTGGTATCGGCATACAGGCTTTCCCAGGGAATATTATCCACGGAAAGACTGTCGGCACCGGCCTCCAGTTCAGTCGGAAGGTTCAACTCCGGACGGGCATATTTCTCTCCTAGCTTACAAGATGAAAAAGAGAAGGTAACAGCCGACGCAGCAACCATAAAAAAGAGCATCTTCTTTTTAGGTATTATCCGCGCAACACGATCCATCCGCAGCGTTCGTTTAATCTTATAAATCAGAACAAAGAAGAACGGCACCAATACAATACCTACCGTAATGGCAACCAACATACCAAAGAACACCCCTGTACCGATGCTATGGCGTGAAGCTGATCCCGGTCCGCTAGCCAACACCATCGGAAGCATACCTAATACGAATGCCAGGGAAGTCATCAGGATCGGACGGAAACGCATCCGTGCCGCATGGATAGCAGCCTGAACAACGTCTACTCCGGCATCAACCTGTACTTTGGCAAATTCGACGATCAGGATCGCATTCTTCGCCGCCAACCCGATCAGCGTGACAAGCCCAATCTGGAAATAGACATCGTTATGTAACCCGGTAGCCCAAATTCCCAGATAAGCACCCAAAGCGGCAACCGGCAAAGATAAGATAACAGCGATCGGAACGATCCAGCTTTCATACTGTGCAGCCAGGAACAAGAACACAAAAAGGAATACGAGTGCAAGCACCATGCCTGTCTGTCCGCCGGCCTTCTTTTCCTGATAAGACAGACCACTCCATTCCAAACCTATGTTATCGGGTAAATGTTCGCGGGCAATCCGTTGCATGGCAGCCATCGCTTCACCGGAACTATAGCCGGGGGCAGCCACTGCACTGATGGCAGCTGTCGAGAACATATTGAACTTCTTGATCGTACCCGGTCCGGTCGTATAGCTCGTCGTACCCAAAGCGGTTAGCGGAACCATCGAACCGTTTTGTGCACGGACAAAGAACAGTCCAATATTATCACGGGTGGCGCGATAAGGAGCTTCTGCCTGGATATATACCTTATATATACGGTTGAACATATTGAAGTCATTCACGTAGACGGAGCCCAAATAGGCTTTCATCGTCGAGAAGATATCCGTCAGAGGGATACCCAGGAACTTTGCCCGGTCACGGTCTACGTCAAAGTATAGTTGCGGAATCTCCGGTTGCAGGGCGGAAGATACGCCGGTCAGTTCGGGAGCTTTCGACGCATATAGCATAAATGTATCGGTGGCGCTTACCAAATTTTCCCAACTGGCTTCACCGCGGGCTTCCAACTGCATTTCCAAACCTCCGCTTTCTCCCAGACCGGGTATTACCGGCGGACGATTCAGATAAGCGAGTATCTCCGGATAATATTCAAATTCTTTACGGGCCACAGCCATCACATCTTCAACCCCCATACCGGAAGACTTACGTTCTTCCCAGGGTTTCAGAATAACGGTAAGCGTGGAGCGGCTTTGCGAAGTTCCCACACGGGTACTGCTTCCCGTCACGTTCTGGACATAGGCGACAGCCGGTTGTTTTTCCAGAAATTCTATCGCCCTGTCAGTCACTTTACGGGTACGCTCCAATGTCGCACCTTCGGGCATAACTAATTCCACCGTAAAAAATCCCTGGTCTTCTTCCGGGATAAAACTGGTAGGAATAATCCGGTTCAGTACAAAGATAAAAACAAGTACCATACCGAATCCGGCCAGGATTCTTTTGGGATTAGTGATCGCACGAGTCAGCAAATGGATATATTTATTATTTCCTTTATGCAGCCATATATTGATCTTCCGGAAGACGAAGTTTTTCTTCCCTACAGTCGGACGTAATATCAAAGCACACATCGCCGGGCTTAATGTCAAAGCAACGACAGTCGACAACAATACGGAAACCACTATCGTTATAGAGAACTGACGGTATAATGCTCCGGTAATTCCACTCAGAAAACTCACCGGAACGAATACGGCTGCCAATACCATCGATGTTGCAATCAAAGCTCCCGATAATTCACGCATCGCTTTATGGGTGGCTTCGCGGGCTGTAAGCCGTTCTTCATGCATGATACGTTCCACATTCTCCACTACGACAATCGCATCGTCGACCACAATACCGATCGCCAGGATCAGTCCGAGCAAGGTCAGCATATTCAGGGAGAATCCCATGATAAGCATAAATCCGAATGTCCCGATCAATGATATGGGAACAGCGATAGTCGGGATTAAAGCGGCACGCCAATTCTGTAATGACAGGAATACAACCAGTATAACCAGAAACAAAGCCTCAAACAAAGTTTTATAAACTTCATGGATAGACTGTGATATATATTCGGTCATATCAAAGGGGAATTTATATTCCAGTCCTTCCGGGAAGTTCTGGCTGATCTCTTTCATCGCTTCTTTTACATTCGTTGCCACTTCCAGAGCATTGGCACCCGGTAGCATATAAATACCCAAGATAGCTGCATTCTTTCCGTTTATTCCACTTTCCGTAGAATAAGAAGAGGCTTCCAAAGATATTCTCGCGACATCGCGCAAACGGACAATCGATCCGTCAGGATTGGCACGGACAACGATATCTTCAAATTCTTTTACCGTAGACAGACGTCCGCGGGCAGTGATCGGCAAAGTGATATCCACGTCGATAACCGGCTGTTTACCTAATTCTCCGGCAGCGGATTCACTGTTCTGTTCTTTCAGGGCGGCCTGGATATCTTTTACCGTCAGTCCCATATTTGCCAGGCGATCCGGATATACCCATATCTGCATACCATAGTAACGGCTACCGATATTAGAGACACGCCCCACACCCGGAATACGGCGAAGTACGTCGAGCACATTGATCGTTGCGAAGTTACTCAGATAGATTTCATCAAAACGCGGGTCATCCGAACTCAGGCTTAACGTCATCAACTGGCTGGCCGATTGCTTTTCCACGGTGATACCATTCTGAACAACATCGGAAGGCAGGCGCGATTCAGCCAGCTTCACACGGTTTTGTATTTCCACAGCAGCAAGGTCAGCATCAGCAGAAACATCGAATGTGACTGTTATAGTCAAACCTCCGGAGTTCGTACTGCTGCTCTGCATATAGATCATACCCGGAGTACCATTCAATTCCTGTTCGATCGGTGTTGCAACAGCCTGCGACACCGTCAAGGCACTGGCTCCCGGATAAGAGGCACTGATCTTCACAACCGGAGGCGTGATCTGAGGATACTGGTCCACCGGTAACATCATCAATCCTATAACCCCGACAATAACGATCAATAAAGATAGTACGGTCGAGAATACGGGACGGTCTATAAAGAATCCCGGCTTCATTCTCCTGCCTCCTCTCTATATGCTTCAATGGCTTTGTCATCCCCTGCCTGAACCGGACGCACCAGCATACCAGGAACTAATTTATGATAGCCTTCGATAACTACTGCTTCATTTTCTCCCAGACCGCGCTCAATAACAATGTTATTTCCGATTTCAGGTCCTGTTTGTACAAAACGCTTTTCCGCTACATTATCACGCCGAATAATATAGATGAAGACACCGCCTTGTTCTATGGAAATCGCTTTCCGGGGAACCACGATTGCTCGTTCACGTACATCTAATAATAGTTTCACGCGGGTGAACTGTCCGGGAAGCAATTTCTGATTCGGATTAGCCAATTCTGCACGTACACCGAAAGTTCCTGTTTGAGGATCTACAATCGGATCGGCAAAGTCGACTACGCCTTTGACTGGATATTCGGAATTATCGGCCAGCGTCACGGTTACAGTCGGCTGCCAGGAACGGGTCGTATCCTGCTCACCGAACTTAATGTTACGGCGTTCGGCACGCAGATAATCCAATGCAGTCATTTTGAAGTCGACCAATACTGTGTCACTTTTTACCACGGCCGCTAATTTGGAGTTAACACCGGGACCAACCAGGGCGCCGACATCGGCAAAACGCTCACTGATATATCCGGCAATCGGTGAAGTGACTGTTGTATAACCCAGCTCCAGTTGTGCCTGGTCCAGGTCAGCTCTGCTCATTGCGATATTAGCTTCCGAATCATCCAGGGAAGCTAATGCGTTATCAAGATCCAACTGGCTGGCCGCATGCTGTTCGTACAACGGCTGTAAACGCTCTACATCTCTTTTGGCTTTTGCCGCCTGAGCTTCGTTTTTCTTTAACTGTGCTTTCGCTTTCTCTACGCGTGCCTTATAAAGTGCTGAATTTATAATAAACAAAGGTTCATTTTGTTTCACCTGTTTACCTTCTACAAACAGCATCCTTTCCAGATAACCTTCTACGCGTGCATGTATCTCTACATAACTTGCGGCACGAATACGGCCTACATATTCACCAAAAATTTGCACATCTTCTTTCTGAGGCTTGTCAACTATGACAAGGGGACGCAACGGCTCTTCTTTTTTTCGACATCCTGTTGCCAACATTAAAAGGGCGACTAATACGATACCTCCTTTTACTAATCTTTCTCCTACCATTACTAATATCTATAAATGACATTTAAATTTTCTATTGTTCTATCTCTATATTGTAAGAATGAAATAATCGTACCATTGTTCAATACAATCTGTTAAAAAACGCTATATCCCTAAATACTAACCATATAAATAAACAACCAAATAGAACAACTTCTTTATTAAAAACGGGGTTCGTAGAATTATTCCACAGACAAATGCTACATAATCCACAAAACAAATATAAACCAAATACAAATAATGTATTTATGGATAGTCAGAGTCATCAGCTATAAATGCAAAAAGGAACCAACCTTTCGATTGATTCCTTTCATTGTTTGGAGTCTGTGACTCTAAAACGGCGGCTATCTACTCTCCCACTTTTACGCAGTACCATCGACGTGGTTGGGCTTAACTTCTCTGTT
>ERZ856578.5479-NODE-5479-length-15428-cov-6.980066_pt1 | contig 15428 bp, 6 predicted proteins | sample MGYA00514384_ERZ856578 | MGnify/ENA primary metagenome ERZ856578 (study PRJEB29103, sample SAMN06111958) | human gut metagenome | biome: human gut; feature: ankylosing spondylitis patient; material: healthy_person | host: Homo sapiens | place: China:Hangzhou...
CCGAAAAGAGAACCGACACTTTCAGCGATGTTGGTCACTGCGGTGGTGGCCGCGCCTTTCAGTTTCTCGGTCTGTACCTCTTTCTTGGCTTGTCTGAGTTCCTGTTCGGTTTCGGTTTTCTGCTCCTGTAACCGCTTGTTTTCTGCATCAAGGGCAGCGTTCTTTTTCTGTATGTCCCGATAATACTGTGTCGTGGTGGTGTGCCGTGCTTCGGAACCTCGCACACCTCGCTGTAATCCGTATTTAGCCATAACCCTTGCATAATTGTCGTGGTACGCAATCAAGGTCTGACGGTTGAACAGGTCATCGGCACACAAACGGACGGTATTTGCTTTCTTGTGATACTTCCGTTTGCCGTCTTCCTGCTCTTTCTTGGCTTTGCGCCTTTCACCTGTCACGATGGGAACAATGGCTGCATGGATATGCGGTGTCTTCTCGTCCATGTGAAGATGGGCGGCAACCACGTTCTCCCTGCCGAATGTGGCTTGCAGCCATTGGATGCTGTCGCTGCACCATTCGTCAAGTCTTCCGTTTTCCTGTATGTCCATCATGTCCTCATGTGTTCCCGACAGAACCACTCGGACTACACGGACTTGGTCATGTGTAATCTTCCGCTTGATGCCTGCCGTGTTCAGCCTGTGGGCAATCGCTTCATCCCTGCCATGAACGCCATCGGGGTATTCTATAAGTACCCTGTTCAGATGCGTTCTTGTCGGGTCTGCGTTTTTAGGTATGATTCTTCTCTCTATATGGTCGGATTGTACGGTGTCCGATGAACCTTTTGCTTTCTTTATGTCCAATGAAAAATATCCCATGTAGTTTGATTTTTACGGTTATTGTTATGAGTGTATTCTCTGCCTGTGGCATTGGCTCTCAGGGTTTCCAAAGGGATTTCCCTTTGGCTCGATAGGGAGTTTTTAGCATTACCGTGTAATGCGTGAAGAAAACGCCCTATTGAGCTATGGTATTTCTGTCTAAATACCCTTGGGAAAGCGAACCTGTTCCCCTCTATATTTTCAGCCCTTTCTTTTTCGGTGGCTGCATCATCCGCCTTGCGGATTGTACTTGCTTCTCCTCCTTTATCGGCTCTGTCGATTGGGACAAGAGTTTTTTGCACAGGTACTCGTTCAAGTCATTATACCCTGCATAGTGAACCGACATATCCTGCAAGCGGTCACCCAACATCCGTTGCAGGTTGGCGTATGCGTTCCGTCCTGCTGTGTCATTGTCAAGGAAACAGCCGATTCGGGTATAGGTTGCCAATATGCTTTCCGCTTTCGAGAGGTTGGAAACGGAGTTGAGAATGACGTAATCCTGTGCATTCAATCGTGGGTGTTGCGGATTGTTCTTTACTCGGATGGTCAGGAACGAGAGATAATCCATGAAGCCCTCGAAAAGATAACAGACGGTTCGTGGCTCTTTTTGCTGTCGGATATGGGTGATGTCCTTCGGGGCGACACATCCCTTGAAGTATCTATTACGCACTTCATACCCTCTTGCCATATTCGGGAAGCCGATGGCGAAATAGGGTTTGTCGGCATTCTCAAACCGCAGTTCCTTACACTCCCTTTTGGCGAGTTCAATGTCTATCCCCCTTTCTTGCAGATAGGCAATGAGCGCAGGTGATGACAGCTCGCCAACTCTTAATACCCGATAAGTGCGGTTGTCGGATTGCTGCTTGCCAAAAGAAAACGATGCAGGGCGGATGTATGGTGTCCGTTCCTCTATGCGCTTCAACAGGCAGGTTACATCTTCCGTATGGTAGAGTTCCGCTGCCAATGCGATGATGTTACCGCCCTTGCCAAGTCCAAAATCGTACCATTTGTTGAGTTCTGTGTTTACCTTGAAAGATGCGTCCGTTTCCTCTCTCAGCGGTGATTTGTACCAAAAGCTGCTGCCCTGTTGCTTGACGGGCGTGTAACCCAAACTTTGCAGATAGTCTGCGATTCTGATTTGTTTAACTTCTTGTATGTTCATGATATTCTATAGATTTGATGATGATTGTAAAAACGTTGATTTGTTGAATGGCTTATATAACACATTTATTTACAGAAAGATATTTGCTCAACATCTTCTCAACAAACCACTCGCCAAAAGAGAAATCAACAATCGGGTGCTGTTCCTCTCTCAACTTCTCTTTTCGATTGTTGAGATTTTGTTGAGAGTGTATATTGTTTATTGTCAGCATAGTTATATCCTTATTCATCAATTCAACAAAAAAAAGAATGATATTACAGGGATTCAAGTTGTTCCCTCGTGACAGAATAGAAACGACCGACCCGTTTTACAGGCTCATACCGACACTCCCGATTGTAGTTGAATTGGTAGGTGGTATAGGTCAGTCCGTTGGGTGCAGGCGTAAGTTTCCAACACTCCTGCAACACCTTTCGGACTTGGTGCTTCTCCACTTTTACCTGCGAGTGTACCAGCAACAGAAGAATGTCGTTGTAGCAGAACGAGAATGTGTCCGTGCCGACACTATCCATGATGTCAAGTATCAGCTCGTGCATCTCTATCTCCAGTCGGTTACGGTTGCTGCGGATTATCTTCTGCAAGGCTTCGGTATGCAACAGCGATGGAGCAAACCACATACGGCTTTCCTTTTCGGTGGATAGTGTTCTGTGTTGCAGGAAATGAAGAAAGGCGGGTATCTCCGCTTTCAGCTTTTGCAGGAAGTCGGTATCATCGGACTGCAAGCGGTCTATCTTGCGTACCCAATAGCGTGTTTCCCCTGCATCAATGATTACAGGCAAGTACTCGTTGTTGGAGCATAGCACGAACTTGGCGAAAAACGCTATCTCGTCACGGTCTTTGCCTTTGGCTTCCACCTTGTAGGAAAGTGTGGTGCTTAGGTTCTTCAACCGCTCGCTGTCCTCCCTACGGTTGAGCAGCACCTCGTCCACCACGATAAGCAGTTTGCCGGCCCAGTCGGAATTGAATTGGCTACGGAAATCCTCGTTGGTGTTAAAGGTTACATTGTTCTGAAATAGGAGTTTTAGAAAATTCAGAAATGTGCTTTTGCCTGTGTTGCGTTCCTCTGATACCAACAGCAGGATAGGCAGCTTTTGAATGGGGTACAAGTAGAGCAGTTGTAGGTAGTCCATGCCCAACTCGTATTGCTCCCCGAAGATGTGACCTACCAAAGATTGGATATGCGAGAAATCGCCCTCTTTAGGTTGGTGGTCTATCGGTTCATAGAGGTTAAGGAACTTGCCGACCACGGGATGGTAGCCGATGTGTTCGGGTACGGTGCAGAAGCCGTCATACTTGGGAACGCTGCCGATGTAGTCCTTGCCGTAGTCTTGGCGCAGGGTTTCGTTGTTCCATGCTATGCGTTTCCTTACATACCCTCCGTTCAGTTTGGGCTGCTCCACAATCTTGTAAAGCGTAGTCCCCACTCGGATGAATTCCTCCTTTGCCATGCCACCATCCGATGGCGGTCTGTGGCTGTCTTGTTGTTTGTTAGCTGACATAATCAAATGGTTTTAAGTTTGAAAAATACCAGCTACAAAAGTATAAGCATTTATCGGATAAGTTGTTACGCAAAACGCGGCAGAACGGTGACAAATAGCCCCCGAAGAAAAAACTTTCAATGGTTTGGAACGGAAGTCGGGCAGGACAGACGAAAAAACTCCCAAAAAACGAATGTGGGGATTACGCTTTTCGGGAGAAAAAATTGGAGTTCCTGTTGATATGTCGGTCAGATTATATGCTGACACGCTGGCTTGATTACTCTATTCGTGACTGAATGAATGGATTCCGTCAGTCGTGCAACCAATTCAGCTACGAGAAGTATTCGGCTTTGGCTATGCCGTTGGTGTTCAGCGAAAAGAAGATGCTTGTTTTCTCTTTTCGCAAGTACAGTCTTTCAAGAACGGCATTGCGCACCTGCTTCGCACTGTATGTGCCGATACGGAACGCAAGGGCGATTATCGTTTCAAGGCTGTAAACCTCCATGCTGCACTTGTCGGACAGTCGGATGGTATGCCTTATCTCACACTCATTCAGAATGCCGTTCTTGCAGAGTGTCTTTATCCCTGCCCTGATAGTCGGGGCGGTTACATTGAACAACTCGCAAAGCTCCCACTCACTCATGGCGGTTGCCTGTATATCTTTCGGCATAACTACATTGCCGAACTCGTTCATTGTTATGATGTTTCTTTCCTCTTTCATTATCGTTTGATTTAAGGGTTACTGAATGGCATTGCAAATGTTCTTTTCCATATCCTCCAGTTTGTGCGACAATGTTTCCATATCCTGACTAATCTTTTGGGCTGTGATTTTTGCGTAAATTTGGGTCGTTTTTATGTTGGTATGTCCCAAAAGTCGGCTGACGGTTTCAATGGGTACTCCGTTGGATAACAGCACAGTGGTCGCTGCCGAATGTCTTGCTACATGATAGGTCAAGTGGACTTTTATACCGCACAACTTGGCAATGGCTTTCAGCTTCTTGTTGCAAGTCGTGTTACTCGGCATGGGGAATACTTTATTATCTCTTGTCATACCCCTGTACTTCTCTATTATCTTTCGGGGAACATCCAACAATCGGATATTGGATTCCGTGTTAGTTTTCTTTCTTCGGGTGATAATCCACAGATTTCCGTCAAAGAATGTTTGCAGGTTGTCTTCCGTAAGGTTCTTGACATCGGAATATGCCAAACCTGTAAAGGTGGAGAACAGAAATAAATCCCTGACAAGCTCGTGTGTCTTGTCGGGCATATCGGTGTTCATCATTGTGTGTATCTCCTCTCTCGTAATATACCCTCTGTCCACGCTTTCGGGAGAGTTGATGTACCCTGCAAAGGGATTGAACGGCAGACGACCGTCATTCCTCGCTATGGAAATAATGTGTTTCAGCACAATCATGTAGCCCCAAATGGTATTGGTGCGGCATTTTTTCTCAGTACGCAGGAAATACTCGAAGTCGTTGATGAACGAGAGGTTCAACTCTTTTAACGGAATATCTTCACGCTTGTAGGTATGGGGTAGGAACTCACGGATGTGCTTGCAGACGGTAACATAACGTCGGAATGTTCCTTTTGCCCTGCTGTGTCCCACTTTCTTGGCAAATTCGCTGTTGTGTTGTTCAAACAGTTTTAGCAAGGTTTCCTGTTTGATACCGATGCCGAGATAGGCATCTTTCAACTTGGCAGCAGTGACATAACCGTCCGTCTGCATCAACTCTTGATAACGGCGGTTTATCTCCACTCTGATTTTGTCAACGGCACGGTTGATTCTTTGCGCTTCGGCACTCTTACCCGAAGCACGGTTGTTCTTCACGTCCCACAGGCGCAAGGGAACATCCATCTTGCAACTGAACTGCTTAATCTCTCCGTCCACCGTAATGCGACACATCAAAGGCAGGTTGCCGTTGGGTTTCTCACTGCCTTTCTTCACGTAGAACAATACCTTAAATGTACTTCTCATAACTCACTTTTTTTTGGTTACAAAATTAATTCATAGTGAGTTACCGACAGATACGACACATAACGCCAAACGATGCAAAATTTAGGTTTCGCAAGAAATTTGCATCATCGCACGGGTAATGATAAAGTAACTGAACTTTTGCTGCGTTTGTCCATATTCTGTCTCTTCTTGGCTTTTGAACAAGAGAAAAATATAGCGTAACGAACGCTTTTTCAGTCTGTTCGCTACGCTTTACTCAAATTTGCTATTCCGTTAGGTGTTTATTTTAGAAATGCAACACCAAGAGAACAACAAGCAATCGTTGATGCAGCCGTTGCAGAACGAAAGCGTAGAGCGGAAGCCGAACCAGTCGAAGGAAGTCAGGGAAGCGAACAAACTGAGAATGCTGTTAGGGGCAGTGAAGAAACAAAAGTTGGAAAGCTATCAGTCAATGACGGACGTGGAGATAAAGGACGCATTGGAGAATGGCAAGGTGATTTGGAGAAGACCGAAGAGAGTTCGGAATTAGACGACAACGGCATTCCATTTGTAAAGTCAAGTAATGGCACAACAATATTTGGCGAGATAAGGGATGATAGCGGTCTAACACCTGCTCCCATAAAACTAAGCGAGGGTTTCCAGGATGAGAATGGTAAAGGTTATGGACTTGTCCACATTGAAGCTGGCCACGGAAGCCAAATTAGAAATGCTGGATTCAAATCAGTTGAGGATTTTGTGTCGTTCATTGCACAGAACTACGATGAAGACAACATTAGAGTTGGAAAACGTAGGGCAAACGGAAATACGACTTATCTCATACAGGTTTCAGACGAACACGACAACACGTTGTTCATAGAAATGTCTCGTGACAATTCGTATTGGAATGTAAACAGTGCAGGAATATTCCGAAAAGGATATTCCAATAAAAAGGAAACGGTTGCCAAGACCGAACCTCAGCAACCGAATAATGCCATTTCAAGTGACTCTTCGCTTTCTGATGGCAAGCATAATGGCATTATGCCATCAGAACCCAACGGTGAGTCAACCGTTTCTTCTGTAAGCAAAGTTATAAATAATCAATCGACTTTGCAAGGAAATGCGGAGAAAAGTGTTGGTGGAGAGGGAGAAACGTCACTTTCTGAACAGATTGCCACCGCCTCAGCCGAAGTGAACACCGCCCCCACCGAAGCACAGAAGGAAGCCGGCAATTATAAGAAGGGACATGTGCAGGTCGGCACGTTCGATATTACCATCGAGCAGCCAGAGGGCAGTGTGCGCAAAGGCACGGATGCCAACGGCAAGCAATGGGAAAGCAAGATGCACAACACCTACGGCTACTTCCGAGGCACGGAGGGTGTGGACGGAGACCACATAGACGTGTTCCTCTCCAACGACATTGATGGTTGGAATGGACGCAAGGTGTATGTGGTGGACCAGTACAACCCCGATGGCAGCTTTGACGAGCATAAGGTGATGCTTGGTTTCAACGACATGGACGAGGCAAAGAGCGACTATCTCGCCAACTATGAGAAAGGTTGGGAAGATAGGCGCAGGATTGACGTGTCTGCTGTGAACCTTGAAGGTTTTGAAAAGTGGATTGAGTCGAGCAAGCGTAAGACTAAGCCATTTGGTGAATATGCGTCGGTGAAGAAGGACGTTGTGGAAGTCAATGCACCGAAAGTTGGCTATTCTATCACTCCTTCCACCTACACCAACAAGAAGGGCAAGACGAGTAATGTTTCTCTCCTTACCTTTGACAATGACTTGACAGCTGACCAAGAGAGAGCAGTGAAGGAGTTTGCCAAGGAGTGGACAGGTGAGGGACGCTTTGCCCCTGCACGCGGTTGGAAAGACCGTGAGAGCGGCGGCTGGATATTCCGCAATGAGGAGGACGCACGCAAGGCCGCTGAAATGGTGGGCAATGAGGAGGAAGTGGCTGACAACCAGCCTTTGACGGCTCAGGAACTTCGTGATGCTGTGGAGCCTAAAAAGAAGCCAACGGCACGCAAGAAGACCGCTGCCAAGAAGCCTGCAAACCGTGTAGAGGTTGCAGATGTGGTAGAGCAGAAGCCATCAGAGCCGACTAAAGCTGAGCAACCAAAGCAGGACGGTGAGAAGAAACTTGTCATTACTGATGAAATGAAGCATGATGAGGACATTCTTCGTGAATTGCTTGGTATTGGCGATGAAGAGTTGGACGGAGGCATAAAGTTCCGTGACCCCGATGCGATGACCTCTCAACAGAGACGTTTTGTGTACAATGCAGGTGTGAACTACTCATTGGGGTATATTGACCAAGGCTTTGTGGCATTCCCTGAATTTGCAAAGGCAATGGTCGGGCGTCTGGGCTACAAAATAAAGCCGTGGCTGAAATCGTTTTATGAGGGTGCAAAACGTATTCCTGGTTATGACCAAGCGATGTTTACTCCAACAGAGGAGGTTGATGCCTTTGATGTGGAGAACTTCGACAAGCCTAACAAGGACGTGATGGCGCAAGCCAAGATGATAGTTGAGGAAGGCAAGGCACAAGTGGCTGCAGCCAAAGCAAACAATGAACTAAAGGCAACAAGAAATGAGCAACGAAAAGAAGCCGATGAGCAAAGAGCAGCAGATACAGCTGCTGTTGCAGAGAAAGCAAGAATTGATATTAGCCAAGCAGAAACTGATGAAGCGTATGCGACAGATGGACGAGGACTCAGCGAAGCCACAGAGCGAGTAGACGATACTCTCGGCGATGTGAACGACCAGCTTGCCCTGCTTGGATATTATGCAGCCGACCGCGAGGAGAAAGACTACAACAAGGCATACGGCTACATGCGTAATGCAGAGAAGAAAGCCGTGAAGGACGCGGCAGGACTGGCAGAGTTTCTGCTTGAAGACCTTGGGCTTGATTACTATGCTGCCACTCATGCACCTAGTCTCAGAGGCGGTACGATGAAAAAGAAGCCCCTTGCCGTGGCAAACATTGCCCCCGTAGGCGGCGATATCACCATTCACTTGCCGCTGAACGAGGGACACGAGCTTTATATCAACATAGCCCTTCACCCGACATCGGGCAAGGGAAAGGACACCACAGGCGATGACCTCGAAGTGGACGGCATCATGTACCGCGTGGAGGGAGACAAATACAGCGACAACCATTGGGCTGGCGCAGATGTGACCTACGCAGAGCTGCTGAAAGGCATAGAGCGTGTGGCGTACAAGTATCTGCCTGGCAAGTCGGAAGCCAAGGAGGGCGAGTACTATTCGGGTGACAAGGTGGAGTACAGTCCCGACGACGGCAGGACATGGCATGATGCCGTTGTGGTGCAGCCCAATGATGAAGGAGGGGTGCGCATAGACACCGGGCAAGCCCCAGTGATGTATGTAAATGCCCACCTTGACCAGTTGCGGCATAAGGCAGAAGCGCGCAAAGACGAGGACATCTTCCAGAAAGCGGAGCGCATTGCAAGTGAGAGTCGTGATAAACGAGCCAAGAGCAATGTTGAAAAGCTAAAGCCTATTGGTAAGGGTTCGTTTGGTGACGTATATAATCAGTTTCAAGGAAATGCGCAAGAGGCTTTTGCTTTCCTTAAAGAAAAAAGAAGTGGCGATGTACTTGGGGTTTTCCGCAGAGATGGTGTAGGTGACATTGATGTAGTCTGGGGTGATAAAGGCGGTGGTTTAAGCCACATTATAGACAAACATGTTGGAGAAGGAAAAAGTTTTTCTTCTGTTGACGAGGCTGCGAAGGTCATAGACAGCATCATCAAAACTGGTGATAAGGATTTTGAGAATGGTGACAAGATTGTATTCAAGAAAGGAAGCAAACTTGTAACTATACGCAAGAATGTCAGAGATAAGGGCAAAAAAATAGCCGACAAGAATTGGATTCTGACGGCTTATGATGAATTGTCAGCTGATGGAGACGTAAGTGCTATAGCTCCAAACAATCAAGGTCAAGCTGCACGGACCACTGACAATTCACGTGGCAAAGGTATAGGAAATTCTCAAAATAACCAAGAGAACCAAAAGGAAAAGACAACCAAGAAAGTTAAACCAGAGCAGCAGGTAGGCGATTTGTTTGCCGGGCTGTTCGATAAATCATCAGACAATGGATTACAAGGAAATGATGCTTCGATACGCACCGAAGCAGTGCCAGCCGACCATAGTGGACAACGGCAAGGATTACGAGGAAGCCAAGGAAACTCTCGCAAAACAGTTGCACAAGAAGGTGGAAGATCTGACGGAGGACGAGGAGGACAAAGCACTGGCAAAGATAGGGCTGTGTCCGCTGGACTTCATGGACTGACCGAGCCGAAGAACACACGAAACAACCATTCAGAGCGTGGCGCAGACCATGCGCCTACTTCGGTGAATGGCAGGATAGAGGCCAACATCAAGGCTATTGAGTTGGCGCATGAATTACTTGAGAGCGGTGAGACAGCCACTCCCGAGCAGATGAGTGTGCTCAGACAGTTCAGTGGTTGGGGAGGTCTTGGAGCTGCTTTCAGTGACGGAGGCTACGACTGGAAACAGCGTGAACGCAACAAGAAGATACGTGAGTTGCTTGGAGAAGAAGCCTATGAGCAGGCCGTTATGAGTGCCAATAGTGCCTACTACACTCCTGCATACGTTGTTGACACACTTTGGGACATTGCAAATCAGCTTGGTTTCAAGGGTGGCAACATCTTGGAGGGTTCTGCAGGTATTGGCAATATTTTGGGGCAGATGCCTACAATGGTAAGCGAACGCAGTAACATTCATGCCATTGAGATAGACGGCACATCTGGTGGCATACTCTCATTGCTCTATCCCGATGCCAAGGTGGAGATACAAGGTTTTGAGCAGACACGCATTCCTAATGGCAGCGTGGATTTGGCCATTACCAATGTGCCATTCGTTACCGGGTTGCGCGTGAACGACACCACAGGCGACAGTGACCTTTCTAAGAAGTTCCACAATATCCACGACTTCTGCATAGCCAAGAACGTGCGCAAACTGCGTGAGGGCGGTCTGGGTATCTTCATATCGTCAAATGGCACACTCGACAACAGCAAGGCTTTGCGCGACTGGGTGGTGAATGAGGGCGGTTCGGACTTCATCGGAGCATTCCGCATGAACAACAAGACCTTTGGCGGCACAACCGTCACATCAGACATCATCGTAATCCGCAAACGCGTGAACGGTCAGAAGTCGGCACAAGCCATTGACGTGAGCAGCATCAGCGGTGAGCGTACAGCCGAATATGAAGAACCGGGCGCACGCAAGGCCAAACAGCTCTCGATGGACTACAACAAGTATTTCATCGAGCACCCCGACCATATGGCCGGTGAAATGCGCTTTGCCTTTGAGACAGGTGATACATTCAGACCTACCAGCAAGGGACTCTACCCGGTAAGCGGCAAAGACCAAGGCAAGATGCTGGCTGACTTCGTTAAATCATTCACGGAGGAAGAGCGCGGCAGCGCAGAGACCACAGAAAGCGACAAGCCTGTTTATGTGAACGATGCATCGGCAGACGGCAAGAAACTGGGTGAGATGTACTTGAAAGACGGCAAGCTCGTTACGGCAGGTATGGGCGGTTACTATCCTCTTGAAGTGAACGAAAAGAAGATAAAAGGACACACCAAGCAGGAGTGCTTCACTGCTTATGCTGCCATCAAAGACGCATTGGCCGAAGTCATGCAGTACCAGACAGAGAATGAGGGTGATGAAGGACTGAAGCCATTGATTGCCAAACTCAACAAGGCCTACGATGTCTTTGTCAGTACTTACGGTCATTTCAATAAGAACAACCAATTAGCATGGTTGCGCAATGACGTGGACTATCCTAATGTGTTCTCATTGGAGACATATAAGGAGCAAGGAGACGGCAAGGGTGGTGTTGTCAAGACCTACGATAAGGCCGATGTGATGAAAGGCCGAGTCGTGGAGAAGGAAAGCGAACCTCACCCCGAAAATGTCAATGATGGCGTTGTGGTGAGCATGTTCAAGAACGGACGCATAGATGTTCCTTACATTGCAAGCCAGCTTGGAAAGAGTGAGGCAGAAGTGAAGCGTGAAATCATTGACTGCGGACTTGGCTTTGAAGACCCTGCGACACGACAGATGGAAGTGTCATACCAGTATTTGAGCGGTAACGTGAGAGAGAAGCTGAAACAAGCTGAGGCCAACAATGAGAATGGTGAGTACAGCAAGAACATCAAGGCATTGCAGGACGTTGTTCCAATGAACATTCCTGCACACTTGATAGATTTTACACTCGGCTCGTCATGGCTTGACCCAAAACTCTATGACGCGTATGTTAAGGAGCGTACCGACATAGACGTGCATTTCACAGCTGCTGGTGGTACTTGGTTCATGAAAGCCCCGACTTATGGTGTAAACGTTGAGAAGAACCGTGCAATGGGTATTGTGAGCGAAAAGCTTAAAAAGACCATTATGGGACACGAACTCATTTCAGCTGCAATCCAGAATAAAAGTATAGTCGTGTCACGTACTGAAAAGCATTTTGACGGCACAACGGAAACCGTTACAGACCGTGAGGCTACGGCAGCATGTGCAGCCAAGATAGACGAGATACGTCAGGACTTCAAGGACTGGGTGCGCGGAAAGATGCAGCGTGACGCGGACTTGTCAGCACGCATGGAGCAAGCGTATAACGACCGCTTCAACAACTATGTTCCTATGAGCATACCTAAGGACTTTGTACCCGAATACTTCGGCGGCGCAACACACAAGTTCAAGATGCGGTCACACCAAGGTAAAGCCATTGTACGAGGTACGATGCAGCCATTGCTGCTTGCCCATGAGGTTGGCACCGGGAAGACATTCACTCTTATCTCCACTGCTATGGAGATGCGCAGACTCGGTACGGCACGCAAGCCTATGATTGTGGTGCAGAATGCCACAGTAGGACAATTTGCAGCCTCAGCTAAGGAACTCTATCCGAATGCCAAGGTGCTTGTGCTGGACGATAACGACCGTGATGCAGAGGGTCGAAAGAATTTCTATGCCAAAATCAAGTATAATGATTGGGATATGGTAATTATCCCTCAGAGTACGTTGGACAAAATTCCCGACAGCGACGAGCGTCAGATGCAGTTCAAACAGGACAAGATAGACGAGAAGATGCTTGTGCTTGAACAGATGCGTGAGGCAGACTCCAGCGGCAGAGATCCTATAACAAGGCGTGCAGAAAAGGAACTTGCCGACTTGCAAGCAGAAATGGCAGCATTGACAGAAGGTATTTCAAAGAAGCGCACAGCCAACGATGAAAAGAAGAAAGCCGTTGCCAAGCAGAACGCAGCTGTCAAGGCTGAGGAAATGCTCGACCGTCGCACGGATGATGTGGAGAACTTTGATGATATGGGCATTGATGCCTTGCTCATTGACGAAGCACACGAATACAAGCACCTCGGTTTTGCTACAGCCATGCAGCGCGGTGTGAAAGGCGTTGACCCTTCATACAGCAAGAAGTCGCAGGGTGTGTACTTGAAGACGCAAGCCGTATTGGAGAAGAACAATGGACGCAACGTTATCTTCGCCACGGGTACGCCTATCAGTAATACAGCTGCAGAGATTTGGACTTTCATGCGTTATCTCATGCCAAAGGACACCATGAAGGAATGCGGCATATACTACTTTGACGACTTTGTGCGCAACTTCGGCAATTTGCAGCAGATGATGGAATTCAAAACAAACGGCAAGTTCCAAGAAGTGAACCGCTTTGCAGGATATGTAAACTTGCCGGAGTTGGTTCGTATATGGTCGGGAGTGGCAGACACTGCATTAACCAAAGACCAGACGGAACTTGTGAAGAAGATACCAGAAATGGAGGGCGGTAAGGCGCAGGACATCTATTTGCCACAGACCCGTGCATTGCGCAGCGTGATGAAATATGTGCGCAAGCAGTTGGACGATTTCGAGCAGATGAGTGGCAAGCAGAAGAAGGAAAACAGCAGTATACCTCTCACTATGTATGGCATTGCTCAGAGAGCAGCTGTTGATGCACGATTGGTACAAGTAGACGCTGAGGATGATCCAAGGAGCAAGACCAACGAAGCTGTGCGCCAAACTTTGCGTTCGCTGAAAGAAACGAACGACTACAAGGGTACGGTAGCCATCTTTGCTGACAGTTACGAGAACAAGCATAGCGGTTTCAACCTGTATGAGGACATCAAGAAGAAACTCGTCAAGCAGGGTATTCCTGAAAGCGAAATTGTTGTGATGAAGTCAGGCATGAAAATAAAACAGAAGCTTGACATTTTCGACAAGGTAAACCGAGGCGAGGTGCGTGTTATTCTCGGTAGCACTGCGACCCTTGGTACTGGTGTAAACATACAGGAACGTCTGCATACCCTTATACACCTTGATGCGCCAAACCGTCCGATGGACTATACGCAGCGCAATGGTCGCATCTTGCGACAGGGTAACTTGCACAAGGAATGGAATAAACCAGTCCGTGTGCTTCGTTTCGGTGTGGAAGATAGTCTTGACGTAACTGCATATCAGCGATTGAAAACCAAAGGCGCGATTGCTGATAGCGTTATGGAGAGTGACCGACTGATGCAAGACAGCATGAATAACCGCGTGCTTGAAGAGGAAGAAGATGTGTTCGGCGACACTGTTGCCCAACTCTCGGGTAGCGAATATGCCCTGCTGAAAAACAATGCAGAGAAGAATGTGCGCAAGTACGAGAGCCGCAGGAAGCAGTGGGAAGCCGACCAGACCTACATTCACAATGTCAAGCCCAAGTTGGAGGGGCAGATAAAAGCCGCAGAGCAACGAGCGGAGGAGGCTAACACCCATCTGCTTGCAGTGCAAAAGGCATTCCCAAATGGTAAGTTCACGGAGATAACCGCAGGCAAACTTAAATTTGCTTCGGTTGATGCCATGGCAGACTTCATCAAGGAGCACAACAAGAAAATCCTCGATGCAGCAAAGGAGATGAAAGAGAAACCCGGCAATAAAGCGCAGACTCATACTCTTACCTTGTCATTGGGAGGTTACGACTTTGTTGTCAAGACAAAGATGTCGCGAGAGACTGTGAATAATGGTGGACTGCTGTTTGCCGAGATACATCGCAAAATGAGCTACTCATGCCCTGAACTTGGTCTGAATGATGTACCCGTAAAGCAGTCGCTCTTGCGCAATGCTGTTGAGGACATTACGGAGAACGTTATCACAGGCAAGGACTTTGCCGAGCGGTTCGACATTGCTACACGTATGGTACAGCACGGCAAATCAGAGTTGGAGCAATTGAAGCAGCGTGAAGGTAAGCCGTTTGAGTTCAGTAAGGAACTTGAAGAAGCCAAGCGTCAGTTTGAGGAATATTCCGAGGCCATGAAGGTAGAAATGGCAGAAAAGGAGAAGAAGTATGCCGAAATGGACGCAAGTGTAGAAGCTGCTTCAGATGTTGTCATTGACGATGAGGGTGAAGACAGCAGTAAACACCGTATGCTTGATGATGATGCACCTAACGTAATGGAGAATGATTCTAACGCGATGGTGGATCGAGTGACTGAGTTGTCAGAACGCCTTCACACTCCTGTGCGCATCATCCGTACTGAGGAAGAGGTGGCAGCTTTGCCGAGTGCGCGTCAGCGCAGAATGAAGGGTAGCTTTAATCCTTTGACAGGCGAGGTGACAATTGTTGTTCCCAACAATGCTAACATGGCAGACATTGAGAATACGTTTGTGCATGAGGTTGTGGGGCATGATGGATTGCGTGTGCTGTTCCCCACCGAGGAAAAGCTGAACAATGCTCTTGATGAACTTTATCGTGTGTCTAAGGACGAGATACGCGGCACCATTGACCGCATGGCGCAGAAGATGTATGATGCGGAGGTGGACCGCTTGCGCGAGAAGAAGCGCAAGGAGCATGAAGCCAACGGCGAGGATTCCAACGCCAGTTACTATGCCGACATGGCAGAAGCCCATGCGGAGGCAAGCAGGAAGCGCGAGCAGTTCAAGCGTGATGCAACAGAGGAATATGGTGCCGACCTTGCCGGACGTATCGGTGAGAAAGGCTTCGAGAA
>ERZ856578.5485-NODE-5485-length-15401-cov-75.497585_pt1 | contig 15401 bp, 18 predicted proteins | sample MGYA00514384_ERZ856578 | MGnify/ENA primary metagenome ERZ856578 (study PRJEB29103, sample SAMN06111958) | human gut metagenome | biome: human gut; feature: ankylosing spondylitis patient; material: healthy_person | host: Homo sapiens | place: China:Hangzhou...
TATTCCTCCTACTTGTCTTTTATTTTGATGTTTTTATTATATCTTACTTGTCCACTTTTTTAGTATATATCCAAAACAATGTATGATAGATATGAATCCCGATCCTAAGGTGACGGAGCTTGCCAGATGCATAACCACACGTCAGGACAGCGGAATAGGCAGCCATAAAAGAGAAAAATCGGGAGTGATCGTTATGGAAGAACCGAGAGCAATATTGAATCCCTTTAAGCCGCGTACAAGGCAGCTAGGCAGACGGGTAAAAGAATCGAACAAACCGATGTTCACGCTTACCGTGACAGACAGGCACGGCGTAATTTACAACGGACTTATCCGCAGGCTCATGCCTATTGAGGCTTGGCGATTGCAGGGGTTTACGGACGAGCAGTTCAATAAAGTCAAAGCAGCCGGAATGTCCGACGCGCAGCTTTACAAGCAGGCGGGAAACGCCGTGTCCGTACCTGTAGCGGAAGCGATAGCAAGGAATATATTAGAGCTTGAAAAGGAGGATGAGAAACATGAATAATATGATCAGGATTTTTGAGAACGAGAACTTCGGCAGAGTGAGAACGGTCATTGTAAACGACGAACCGTGGTTTGTGGGAAAAGATGCGGCGGATATTCTCGGGTACCGAAACGGTAGTCGAGATATCAACAGGCACGTTGATGAGGAAGATAGGCGCAAAATTATGTTTTCTGACGGAAATCAGAACAAGGAAACTACTATTATCAACGAAAGCGGACTGTACAGCCTTATTCTTTCAAGCAAAATGCCGAGAGCAAAAGAATTCAAACGTTGGGTTACCGCTGAGATATTACCGACCTTAAGGCGTACAGGCGGCTATGTGGGTAATGCGGATATGTTCGTGGACAATTATCTGTCTTTTTGTGAAGAACCGGTAAAGGAGCTTTTCAAGCTTCAGTTCCGCTGTATTGATCAGCTCAACGAGCGTATCCGGCATGACAAACCGCTGGTGGAGTTTGCGAATCAGGTTTCAAACACCGATAATCTCATCGATATGAACGAAATGGCAAAGCTTGCGAGAGCCGAAAGTGCCCCCGTCGGCAGAAACAGACTGTACGCCGTTCTCAGAGGAATGGGTATCCTTATGACCGACAATCTCCCCTATCAGAAATATATCGACCGGGGATATTTTAAAGTGAAGGAGTCGGTTTTTAAAACCTCCGCAATGACAAAAACCTATCGTCAGACTTATGTCACAGGCAAGGGTCAGTTGTTTGTCATAGGTCTGCTGAAAAAATATTATGGGAAGGAGTTTTTGCATTAATGGAAATCAAGAGCGTATCTTTGCATGATCTGAGAAAAATGAACGACAGCGAGGGGCTTATCCTGCAGGGCTGCGGCGGCGACCTGAAAGAATGGGTCGACGGCATAAACGATATGTTAACGGAAAGCGGAATATTGCAGAATGAAAGTCGATTTGAAAAGGTATATAGCTTTAATAACGGAAATCTTACCTGTCTGCTGTTTCCGTTTGACGACGTTCAGCTTAATGTCGGCAGGCTTGCAATGTGGAGATTGCAGACTCACGAGCAGTTCGGCGGCACATGGCTTTCCGATTATGTTCCTAACAGGCTTGGCGGGTTTGTTTCAGAAAATGAACAAACCGAAGATTTCAAAATGGAGATGATGTAATGGCGTATTTATTTACAGAAATGCTGACAGGCGGTGTTTTAGGACAACAGCCGTGCCGCTAAGTGAAAAACAAATGCGGAAAGGAGAAAGCGAATGCCAAATCATGTGACAAACATAATCAAATTAAACGGAGACAGAAAGCAGATCCGGGAGCTTCTGGAGCAAATCCAAAGCGATGAGCACGGGCTTGGAACTATTGATTTTGAGAAGATAATTCCTATGCCTGAAAATATCTACCGCTGCAATCTCGGTCGGGAGGAAATGAAGCTCTACGGCAAAAACAACTGGTACGACTGGTGTATATCCAACTGGGGTACGAAGTGGTCAGCCTATGGCTATGAGAAAGACTGTGATTACTCAAACGCCGAAGAACTGCGCTTCTTGACCGCCTGGGCAGCGAACGGCTCCTCAATATCTTGATATAATTGATTCCTCTGTTTTCGGAGCAATAAGAGGAAATGACGGTAATAACGCATTAAACGGCACTAATGTTTCAGACGTAATTTACGGCAGCGGAGGAAACGATACCTATGTATTCACAAAGGGATACGGTCACGATACAATAATCGACTCCGACGGTCTGAATACGCTGAGGTTTTCAAACCTTGCCCCAAGCGATATCCTTGTAAACGGAACAGGAGATTATGATGTTACTATCACAATAAAGGGTACAAATGATACTCTCGTAATCAGGGATTTTCGTAAGGAAGAGGAATACAGAAATTATGACCTTGAGTTTAACGGTATAAAGATGCACGTTACCGATGATGGCAGTCCGTTCCGGCATATTTACGACGGAAACGGCGACGACGTTCTCAAGGCTGTAGTTGAGGATTCTGTTATGCATGCCTTCGGCGGCGATGATACCGTTTACGGAAGCAAAGGCAGCGACGCTATATACGGAAATGAAGGGAACGACACTATATACGCAGGAAGCGGAAACGACTTTGTATTCGGCGGCCAAGGCGATGATTATATCAACGGCGGCAACGGAAACGATACATATGTATTCGGCAGAAATTACGGTACGGATATAATTGAGGATTATGACGGAAATAACAAGGTCGTATTAAGCGGTATTGATCCTAACGAGGTCACATTTGCTAAAACAAATCAATCCGAGCTGACTGTATCAATAAACGGCTGCGAGGATAAGCTGACTATAAGGAACTTTAATTCCGAAAGCTTTACCTTTGAATTTGCAGGCGGCGTGTCCGGAACTGTAAATGCAGAAACTGCTGAGTTTACTGAGATAATTCCGGAGGAAGAAATAATTCAGTCAAACGCCAAGCTTCTCTCGGATATCTATTCAGACGAAAGTATGTCTTCAGATTTGCTCACAGAAATAAGCGACACCGTTTTGATTGATTCTTCAAGCGCTGTTTCTGCGGCAAAGGAAACAGAGGAAACCGCAGATCAGACGGATATACAGGTAATTATACTGACGGAGAATATGTCTGCGTTCGGTAGAAGCAAAAGTTGAAACATCAAGTATAAATGTAATAACTAAGGATGATGAAGTAACAGAGATAGTCGAGGAATATTTAAAAGAAAAGTATAAAAAAGAATTTGAAATAGCGTTAACCGATAGACCAAGCAGCATTTATAATAGTTATTATTTGACTGCATACGATGAAAATTATGATTCAATGAATATAACAATTACGTTTGCAGATGAAGAAAATTATACAATATCAGACGATGTTTTATGAAAGTACCAAAGATACCCAAAAACAGCTTGACAGAAGAAATAAAGGAAATTGTAAGCTTGTGTGAACAACTTGCACCGGAATACGGAGAAAAGGCATCATGGTTTTTACCTCCGGAATCGGATGAAGAAATTACTAAATGAGAAAACGAAAACAACATATCCATTCCAGAAACATATAAAGAATGGTTGGCGTTTTCATCTGAAGTAAATATATTAAACACCATTGCTCATTTTTATCCACCCTGCAAGTTTAGAATTAATTCTAAACTTACATCTGATGATTTGGACAAAATCTTTGTTTCTCAAAATCTAATGGAAAGATTATACGCTATGACCATGGAGATGTATTATAATTTTATTCTAAAACAAATCGTATTGTCATCTTTCCTTATTGCCAGAATATCTCCGTGATGCCGATGAACAATAGACTGAGCTATTGATAAACCTATTCCAAATCCCGATCCGGAGGTCCTTGCTTTATCCGAGCGGTAAAAGCGATCAAACAGTTTATCCAAATCTGTTTTATTTACATTATCAAACGTATTGCTGACGGTAATTACAGGGTGTTTTTTATAATGAAGTTCAAGTCTGATCTCACCGGATTCATCGCAATACTTTATTGCATTGTCAAGTAGAATTGACACAAGTTGACGTACCTCGGATTCGCTTCCGTAATATAGCACTTTATCAATAATTTCAGATGATATTTTTTTGCCTTTCAAATTTGCTAACTCAGAAAATTCAGAATATACATCATTTACCGCCTCGCTCAGATTAAAGCTTTCAAAGCCTTCATTTTGCTTTTCTTCGTCCATTCGTGAAAGGGTGACAAGTTTATTTACAAGCGCGCTCATTTGCTGTCCCTCATAGCGGATATCGTCAAGCCATTCGTTCTTCCCAAGCTCTGATTCGGCAATATCTACGTTTGTAAGTATCAGCGTAAGCGGCGTTTTCAATTCGTGATTAGCGTCTGTGACAAACTGTTTCTGCTTTTCATAGCTTTCAGCAGCAGGTCTGACAGCGAATTTTGACAGAATGATAATCAGCACAACTACCGCTAATCCGCTGATCGCAAATGTGCCTGCCGTTGACAACATATAGGAAATATTCATAGAACGAAACATACTGCCGTTTATAAAGACAACGGTGGGATTTCCGTTAGTTTCGTAAATTTTATAACGGTAATCATTATACCAGCCTCGTTCTTTGTTTTTTTCAACAACTATATCTGCCCATTGTTTGGCATTTTCTTCTGAAACACTGGAAATAAACGTTGTATCTACCTTGCTGATCCGTTCCGATTTATCATAATAAACGATAAAATATCTGATTGAAAACGGAGTTTCCTGATCAATAAAATCGGGCATAGGCCGGCTATGCTCAATATTATTGAATTCCGGTGTGGGCTGTTCGGGAAACGCTCCGCCGTTCTCCGAAATAATATCGCACATCATATCTATCATGTTATTCTGTTTTATGCGATTACTTGCGAAAATAACTCCAATCATAATAAGCAATACAGTTAAAAAAGATGCGGTGCATATCAGTATAAACTTACGTCTTAAACTGTATATCATGTCTGAACCTCCAGAATATATCCAGCGCCGCGGATAAATCTGATTTCAACAGGAGCTTTTATACTGTTTATCTTTTTTCTAAGATTGGAAATGTGCGTCCACACAACGCTTATATCGCAATTCGTATCCCATCCCCATATATGGGATATGATACTTTCTGTCGAAATGATGTAATTTGGACGCTGTATAAGCATTTCCATGATCTGGAGCTCTTTTCCGCTTAGTATAACATTTAGTGCATTGCACGAAAGCTCATATGTTGAACAATTCAGATTCAAACCGTTAAACTTAATTATATTTGGAACGTAGTTATTCTTTCTTCTCAGCATAGCCCGTACCCTTGCAAGCAGCTCCGAGGTTGAAAACGGCTTTGAGAGATAATCGTCCGCGCCTGCATCAAGTCCTTCAACACGCTGATATACTTCTGTCTTTGCAGTCAGAAACATTGCAGGCGTATCGATATTCTGTTTTCTGAGAAGCTTCAGAACCTCAACACCGTCAAGTCCAGGCATCATAACGTCAAGTACAAGACCGTCATAATTATTGGTGAGTGCATAATCGAGAGCGTCGTTTCCGTTTGATACGCCGTCAACGATAAACTGATTTTTTTTAAAAATATGCAATAGTGATTTCAGCAGTCTTGCATCGTCCTCTGCAATTAAAATTCTCATAGGGCAGCCTCCTTTATATTTATAATATCATATTATCCTGAAGATAAGCTAAAGAAAAAAGCATAATTTTATGAAAATTCAAGACAACGCCGCACTTATTAATAGTGTAACGTTGCCTTGAATTGTTTTAGATATTATTAAGACGTATGAAGCGCGTCAATCGGCTGTAATTTTGAAGCCTTTGCAGCGGGATAGCTGCCAAATCCAACGCCTATTACAGCGCAGAACGCAATAGCCGCAAAAGCAATAGCGCGGTTTATGTCCGCAGCGCTGTCGGTAAGGAAATTATATCCGCTGACAATCAATACGGATAGTCCAAGACCGATAAGACCGCCTAATACGGAAAGTATGCATGCCTCGCATAGGAACTGAGTAAGGATATGCCTGCGTTTAGCTCCTATTGCTTTACGAATGCCGATTTCCCGTGTACGTTCTGTTACGGAAACAAGCATAATGTTCATGATACCGATACCGCCGACTACAAGAGATATTGCCGCTATGCCGCCGAGAAGCAGACTCATTGTACTGTTCACATCATCCATAGCGTCTAAAACTTCCGATTGATTGTTTACTGAATATGCGTCTTCATCTTTTGTCAGACTATACAGATAGCTTTCAATATAGTTTACAGCCCTTTCAACAGTATCGGCGCCAGAAGATTTCACATAAAAGCTTGAAATTGTATTACTGCCCGTTATTTTTCCGGCGGTAGTAATCGGAATAAGAATACTGGAATTATCCGAACCGACAAGACTGCTTCCCTGTTCTTCAAGCACTCCGACTACTTTGTATAATTTGTCGTTTATTGTAATAGTACCTCCCGCCGCGTCCCATGTACCGAATAAATCTGCCGCTACATCCGTACCGATAACGGCAACGTTTGTGTTCCATTCAATATCCGATTGCTTAATTAATCTGCCTCTTTGAATAACGGCCTCTTGAACATCAAAGTAACTTTCCGTCACACCTATAACAGAATATGAGCCGGATTCAGAATTTTTCTTTGCGGTTTGATTACTTGAAATTACAGGCGCCACAGTATCAATCAATCGGTTTTCCGAAAGATCTTCCAGCTCCTCTAATGCAAGGCTTATTTCTTTATCAATAATCTGTGCTGTAATTTTATCGGAGCCCATATCTGAAATACTGTTCGTAATACCGCTTGCCGCTCCCTGTGTAATGGAAACCAGTATAACTACAGCCATCACGCCTATAATAATTCCGAGCATTGTAAGCAAAGAGCGCAGTTTATTGTTGTATATCGATTTGAGAGAAAGCTTAATGATTTTCCACGTCATAATTTTCGCCTCGCTTCATCAGTCAGCATTCCGTCATGAACATACACTTTTCTTGCCGCCTGGTTTGCAACATTAATGTCATGAGTAATCAGCACGATTGTATTTCCCTGTTTCCACAAGCTCTGTATGATATCCATTATCTCTTTGCTTGATTCAGAATCCAGATTTCCGGTAGGCTCATCTGCAAGAATAATAGACGGCCGATTGGCAAGTACCCGTGCTATAGCCACCCTCTGCTGCTGTCCTCCTGAAAGCTGCGACGGTTTATGATATATTCTGTCAGAAAGTCCTACTTGTGCCAGTGTTTTCAGTACGCGTTCCTTCCGTTTTGCTTTTGGTATTTTATGATATAAAAGCGGCATTTCAACATTTTCGTATGCAGTCAAATCTGAAAGCAGATTAAACTGCTGAAATATAAATCCGATTTTTGTGCCTCTGATTTCACTGAGTTCATTTTCAGTACAGTCATCCACATAATCGCCGTCAAGAATATAATCGCCGCTGTCCGGAATATCAAGACAGCCAATAATATTCATAAGAGTGGATTTTCCGCTGCCGGACGGTCCAAGTATAGATACAAATTCATGAGGCTTAACGTGAAGATTTATATTTTTGAGTACCGGAACCTCAACTTCTCCCAAATCGTAAGATTTACAGATATTTTTCAAACGAATCATTCGCGTTCACCTCACTGCATTCCGCCGAAATCGGGCATACCGCCGCCTTGAGGCATATTGTTCGGATCAAAGTTTTCAAAGTCAATATTACCAAAATCAAGATTTCCCGGCATGCCGCCGAAGCCTCCGGTTTCATTGGCTGAATCTGAACCTGAAAGAGTTGAAGTTACTTTTGTAACGATGATTAAATCACCCTCAGATAACTCTTCGCTTTCAATTAGTATATAGCTTCCGTCTGACATTCCTGTTTCTATCGTTACAGTGTCAAGGTCTGACAGTATGATTTCATCTTCGTCGTATTCCGTTCCGCTTTCAGAGCCGTTAGGTGCAAGGTATACATAGCTGTTGTCACCGCTTGTCTGAACTGCCTCAACAGGTATAAGCAAGCCTTCTCCGCTGCTTTCAATTACAATTTCCGCGCTTGCACTCATTGCAGGATAAATTCCTTCGGCATAATCAATCTGTACTGTAATATTATAAGAAACGCTGCTGCTGTCGTTACTGCCGTTATAGGAAACTGCAGAAACAGTACCGGTATATTCTTCGGAAACGGCGTCAACATTTACAGTTACTTCCTGTCCTTTCGCTACGTCTGAAATTTCAAGCTCGTCTACAGAAATATTCAGTTCGAAACCGTCCTTGCTCATAAGCATGGCAATTTCATCACCGGATGTAATCTCGTCCTTCTCCTGAACGTCTACCTCAAGTACTATACCATTATATTCGGCTTTAATTTTGGTAGTTTCATCATCTTCATTTTTAAGAACCGCCAATACATCCCCCTCTGTAAACTCATCTCCGGCAGAAATGTTCAGCTCGGTTATTTTAAAATTTTCTTTTTGTTCTATTGTATTAGACGACATTTGCCCGTTATCGGATATATCGACGGTTTCATCAGTTTTTTCTTCATAACCTTCCGGATATGGCGCGGATATCGTTTCACTCCTTATAGGACTGAGCGAACCGCTTCCGCTGATTGTAGTATCCACATCACCGTATGTAATTTCTTCTGCTTTGTATGTGGTAATTGCGGTTGCTGCCACATCATCGCCCTTTATGGCCTTTAGCATTTTAGGGATAAATATAATTAATACAGTCAGAATTATCGCGATTATACTAATCGTGATAATTGTCTTTTTTATTTTTGCATTTCTGCGTTTCTGCGTTCTTTCTGCATGCATTCTGATTTTTTCCTTTCTGCCGTTTGTCGGCGCCGATTCAATATATTTTCTGAGTATAGATTTATAAATAATTTGTGGAATTTCAATCGCTTCAACGCCTTTTCCGTCTGAACAGGTGAATTCTGTCAGCAGCGCAACCAACTTTACGCCTGATATGTTATTGGATTTTTTTACCTCGTTTGTATATTTATCGGAAGCTTTATTTATAAACTCTTTTGCAAGTTCTTTCGAAATACCCGTTGCATTTGCTATTCCGGCAGCGTTAAGATTTCCAAAGCGATTTACGATCCAGATAATTCTCATTTCATCATCAATCTTAGCTATAGGATCTGAAAGCGCTTGATATTTCTTACTGACTGCCGGTTGTTTTATCTTACTAAAAGTATCATCTGAAACGATATCCTTTACACTGTCATTCAGCAATTCAACAGAAAATAAAGCGGCAAAATCCTCTGAAGGTGGTGATTTTCCTTTTGCTATTTTGTTAAGCGTTTTCATCCAGCAATTTAACAGCAGAGGTACGGCAGTACTGCTGTCAAGCGTTGTATACCAACATATAAACCATATTCTTTTCAGTGAGCTTTTTGACAGTTCCTCTATGCAGGCGAAGTTGTGCTTCTTAATTTTTTTGTACAGTTCAATGTCCATACGGAACCTCCTGTAATTTAGTACACTTCTATCATAAAGCACAGTACTAAATTTTCACTAAAGAAAACAGTGAATGAAAAGTGAAAAATAGATGAGGGAGAGATAAGCAGCAAAAAAACTAACCTTTCCGTCTCTGCACCTCTTCAAGCATCTCCAACATGTTTTTTATGGGACAACTTCCCGAAGCGATCATTTATCCGCATATTTAAGGAGCAAAACTCGATTAAAAGCTTTGCTCCGTAAAATTATAACGAAATTTCAAATATCATATTATCATGACGTTTTCCATAATAACATCTGGACATTTTGAACCATTCATCTATTAAAGAGTTTAAAGTGGTTTTAATAACACAGCATGTCGTATTTTCATTTATCTCTGCATAAGGTGTTAAAAAAATTTTGAAATACGATATATTAATTTGATCCATCCACTCTCGTTCACTGCGTACTTTGCAAGCGTCAGAACCGTTATTTAGCAGACTGTTTATTTTTTTGAGTTTCAATCATTTGGGACATTCTTTCGTCTATTCTTGCCTTATTTTTTTCGTTAAGCTGATTGAATTTTTCAGTAAAGCATGATGAAGATATTTCTCTGCAAAATGTTTTATTATTAGTCCTTCCGGCTATGTAATCCAGTGAAACGTCATAATAATCTGCTAATTTGATTGCCTTTGAAAACGGTATATCGGTTTCTCCGCGCTCATACTTTCCATAATGATTAGCAGATACTTCAATTATCTCAGAAATTTCTGCCTGAGTTAAATCGGCATCCTCTTTTAAGTCTTTCAATCTCTGGTAAAATGCCATTAATATAACCTCCATTTATAAGATGCAATATAAAATTCTATCATATAAATTGGACGATAATTCAATTTTCAAATATATTTGGTATATTATGTCAGTTTTTCAATCCTATAGCTTGTATTTATATAATTAACTTCCTAAAATAATCTGAATACTTCTGTCACCGCTATTGCAAACCCATATAATGTGTATGTAGGATTTTGTTTAGAATCCATTGACAAAACAGTTAAAATAATCTATAATTATAAGATAGTCCATTTATTAATGATTTTTGATAAGGAGTTATAAAGACATGGCAAAAAAGCAAATATCCAGAGAAGGCTTTGAAAAGCTTCAGGAGGAATATACGAGACTTGTGACGGTCAGACGTGCCGAAGTCGCACAAAAGCTGAAAGAAGCGAGGTCATTCGGCGATTTGTCTGAAAATGCCGAATATGACGAGGCTAAAAATGAGCAGGCCTTACTTGAAGCACAAATTGCTCATTTAGAAGAAACTATTTCAAATGCCGAGGTTGTTGAAGACGATAATATTTCGATTGATGAGATCGGTATTGGTTCAATAATAAAAATTAAAAATATCAGCTCTGAAAATATAGAAACCCTTCAGATCGTAAGTACGACAGAAGCAGACGCCAACGAAGGAAAAATTTCTGATGATTCGCCTATAGGAAAAGCCGCAATGAAAAAAAAGGTCGGAGACATATTTATAGTTGAAGCTCCTGTTGGCGAGATTAGATTTGAAGTTATTGATATATCAAAGTAAAAAAGGCGGATTTTGACAATGAATGAAAATCAGAATAATTTAACAGAAGAAATTTCAGAACAGGATATAAATATATTGAAAAAGGTCAGGCTAGAAAAACTTGACGAGCTTAAATCTAAAAATGCTAATCCTTATGAGATTACAAAATTTGAAGTAACCGGTAAAAACTCTGCTTTGAAAAAGCAATATGAGTATGATGAAGAGCAGGCGAAGCTTATTGCAGGTGAAAACGACGAAAAACTTGCTGAGGAGTTAGATAAGCTAAAGGGTAAAATCGTTACTATTGCAGGGCGCATAATGAGCTGGCGCGATATGGGAAAAGCAAACTTCATCGACTTAAGGGACGATACCGACAGAATACAGATATATGTCAGAATGAATGATATAGGTAAAGATGAATTTGCCGAATTTAAGAAATGGGACATCGGAGATATTATCGGAGTAGAAGGGTATGTATTCAGAACTCGTAAGGGAGAAATATCCGTTCACGCATTAAAGGTTAAGCTTCTTTCAAAATCTCTTCTGCCCTTACCTGAAAAATGGCACGGTTTAAAGGATCAGGATATACGGTACAGACAGCGATATGTTGATCTTATTGTAAATCCCGGCGTTAAGGAAACTTTTGTAAAGAGAAGCAGGATCCTACGTGAAATCAGAAGTTATCTTGACAATCTGGGTTATATAGAGGTAGATACACCCGTTTTGCACACTCTTGAAATAGGAGCTGCCGCAAGGCCCTTTAAAACTCATCATAACGCGCTTGATATTGATATGTATCTTAGAATTGAAACAGAGCTTTATTTAAAAAGGCTGATTGTCGGCGGATTTGACAGAGTTTACGAGGTAGGACGCATATTCCGTAATGAAGGTATGGACACCTATCATAATCCTGAATTTACTACTATCGAAATGTATCAGGCTTACACCGATTATAAGGGAATGATGGAGCTTATAGAAAATATGTACGAAAGTCTTGCATTGAAGATTTGCGGAGGTACTACGGTAAAATACCAGGGCGAACAAATAAATCTTAAGGCTCCATGGGAAAAGCTGACGATGATTGAAGCGGTTAAAAAATATGCGGGCGTAGATTACAATGAATGGAATACTGATGAGGACGCAAGAAAATGCGCTGAACTTAACGGGCTTGAAGTGGAGGAAGGAAAAAAAGCAACTAAAGGTCACGTTTTAATCGCCTTTTTCGAAGAGTTTGTTGAACCAAAACTAATACAGCCTACAATTATTTATGATTATCCGGTTGAAAATTCTCCTCTCGCCAAGAGAAAGCCGTCTGATCCGGCTTTTACTGAAAGATTTGAATACTTCATTTATGCAAGGGAAATGGGAAATGCCTTTTCAGAGCTTAATGATCCTATTGATCAAAGGGAGCGGTTTGTTCGTCAGGTTGAGGCAAAAAAATTAACCGGAGCTAATGCGGAAATTGATGAAGATTTTATAACTGCTCTTGAATATGGAATGCCGCCGACCGGTGGACTGGGACTTGGTTTAGACAGACTTGTTATGCTTTTAACCGATAGTTCATCTATAAGAGATGTGCTTTTATTCCCGACGATGAAGTCCCTCCCGAATGAAAAAGGCTAAAAAACAGCGTTTTGACAGCTTTTGCCGGGTTTTGTTAATCCAAATTTACCCCTGAAAATGGGGTTTACGACAAATTTACGACAAATGACTTCGAGGGCAAAGGCGAATTTTTACGACAAACCGCTGTCGTAAACGACTTGAAACCAAAACTGTTAATCCAAAGGCTTCATTGTAGTGTTTACATCGTAAAAACAGATGAAAAGCCTTGTAGAATGGGTGGTTGGCAGCGTTTACGACACAAAATCAAGAATAGTTTACGACAAGTAAAAACAGGCTTCGGCTATCAAGGTCGGAGCCTGTTTTTTTGACTCTAAATCGCAATCTTTTCTTTTCCTCATTTATCCTTATAATGAAGATGTCAGGAGGTGCAGCAGATGAAGCAGAAGGACTTTCATATTTATTTGACTGAGCAGGAACGCTCTCAGGTGATTCAATCTCTGATTGAACTTAAAAACAGCCTGATAGCGCATGGCAGATATGCCGACGCAGTAGACGAGGTGCTGATTAAAATAACGAAGGCTCGGAAGAAGCGCATTTCTGTCCGTTACGTTTGAATAAAAATAATGAAGCCGCTTGTTTCTCTTACTCGGAGAAGCAGGCGGCTTTTTTGCGTTTAGGAAGCGTACAAAAATTTTTTGAAAAATTTTTCAAAGCAGAGTCCCCAAACGACCTTTCCCTGTGAGAACAAGTGAAAGGGTAAAAACCACTCCGATTCGGAGTGCCGCCCTTTCGCAGCTTTTTGACAATTAAATAGACAGGCGTTAAGGACTTTATTTCTGATGATTAGCCCGAAGGTGGGTACGCCACGACCGTCACTTCTTAGGGTTCCCGAAAAGTCGATAGACTTTTTGGGAAAAGGAGGAGCAGTGTAATGAGCGAGCTTTTCGTGTTTACACGGAAACGAGCGATATGAAACTTGCGACGACGCAGCGAGAACTCCCGACCTGAAACTCGGATTGCCACCGAGACGGCAACGACAGTCAGAATGATAATGATACTTCCCTATGGGGCTGGCGGAGAACCCGGCAGAGGTGAAATCCCTATGATACGGTGCAGCACACCGTAACCTTAACGCTTCCCACAAAGGCGGACTGCAAAACTGTCCGCCTTCCCGCAGGGGTGGTTGAGGACAAATACTGCGGTCTGATACATAGCCGAATTTTACAAGTCGGTTATGAATTTTTGGAAAGGAGGAAAAGCGGAAGATGTCAAACTGTAAAACCATTGCCATCTGTAATCAGAAAGGCGGAGTTGGCAAAACCACTACGGCGGTAAATTTGGGCGTCGGACTTGCTATGCAGGGCAAAAAGGTACTCCTTATCGATGCTGATCCGCAGGGAGATTTAACTACCTGTCTCGGCTGGCAGGATACCGACAGCTTGCAGACAACGCTTTCAAGCAAGCTGTCTGAGGTTATGCGTGATGAAAGTACAAATCCTTATTCCGGTATGCTGCACCACGAAGAAAAGGTTGACCTTGTTCCGGCAAATCTTGAACTGTCCGCAATGGAAATGAGCCTTGTAACTGCTATGAGCAGGGAGTCCATAATGAAAAATTATCTGAGCCAAGTAAAAGACAGCTACGATTATATCCTTATAGATTGTATGCCTTCACTCGGTATGATTACGCTCAACGCTTTAACAGCGGCGGACAGCGTGGTAATTCCTGTTCAGGCGCAGTATCTTCCCGCAAAGGGAATGACGCAGCTTTTACAGACTATTTCAAAGGTAAAGAAGCACACCAATCCGAATTTGCGGATAGACGGGATTCTCTTAACCCTTGTGGACGGGAGAACAAATCTTGCGAAAAGCACGGTGGACGCTTTGCGGGATAACTTCGGAAGCCGTATCAGGATTTACAAGACCAAAATTCCCGTTGCTGTGAAAGCCGCAGAGGTTTCGTCAAAGGGCAAAAGCATTTATGCGTATGAGCCAAACAGTACGGTGTCTAAGGCTTATGCCGATTTCACGAAGGAGGTGTTAGCCGATGGCAGGCAGAAAGAGCGACTTCACGCTTCCCACGAACACACTCGATGACCTTTTTTCCACGCAGGAGGAACGGGACGAAGCGAAGCTGCAAAAAATCAGAGACATACCGCTTTCTGAAATCGACGGTTTTCCCAACCACCCTTTTCAGGTGCGGGAAGATGAGGATATGTTTCAGCTTGTGGAAAGTATCAAGGAGACGGAAGGGCTGTTGTTCAGACTGATCTGCCTATCGGAAGCTACTATGTAAAGGAGCTTGCAGCCGACGAGCATTATATCCTGAACGACACCAAATATCCCGTTGCCTTTGAGTACGCCGGACAGGATACCGCAAAGGTTGCGCTTGTCGTAAACGATGGAAATGCTGTTGAAAACAAGCTGCTTTACGGTTCTGTTTCAGGTAAAAAGCTGGACGAGAACGGCGAGGCGCTTAGTGGTGCGCTGATCGGAATTTTCAAGAGCGATGAGGGCGAATTTACAAAGGAAAATGCTTTGATGACTGCCGTATCTGATGAGAACGGCAGTTTTTCTTTTGAGAATGTTCCTTACGGCACTTGGTATGTCCGTGAAATTGAGCAGCCCACAGGCTTTGTCCTTGATGAAACGGTCTATCCCGTAACGATTGCCGAGGATAAACAGGTTGTGGAGATTGAGATTGTCAACGAGTATGTGCGTGGCAATATCGCCCTGACGAAAGTAGACGCTGAATATCCCGACAACAAGCTGACAGGAGTAGCTTTTGAGGTTTACAGAGTGGACCAAAGTCAATAAAGTGGACAAGAAAAATCAGAAAAAATTGAATTCAGCTTGAATAGGAGTCAAGCCGTTAT
>ERZ856578.5489-NODE-5489-length-15391-cov-3.891472_pt1 | contig 15391 bp, 27 predicted proteins | sample MGYA00514384_ERZ856578 | MGnify/ENA primary metagenome ERZ856578 (study PRJEB29103, sample SAMN06111958) | human gut metagenome | biome: human gut; feature: ankylosing spondylitis patient; material: healthy_person | host: Homo sapiens | place: China:Hangzhou...
ATCCAGTAACAGAATCGGATAATAGCAGGATGCCGGTGTTTGATTATTGAGTGCATGTCGAACAGGCCGACGAGCAGGCCGTTGGTGAGGATCACGCGCGGCGCGCCGGGATGCGAGGCGAACAGCCCCACGGGATGGCCGCTTTCGAGCACCAGCGTGGTGTCGTCGGTCAGCTCGCGCAGATACTTCTGGATCAGGCGGTACTGCAGCCAGTTCTGACAGACCTGCCCCGTCTCGCCGTAGGTGACGAGTTCGTAGGGATAGAGCGCCGTCTCGAAGTCGAGATTGTTGTCCATCATCACCTGAAAGGCTTTGCCGGCCAGGCACTTGCCCTCGTAGGTCTCGATCGGGCGGCCCCAGATGCGCCCGGCGGGGCGGAAGCGGTAGGCGTAGATGCGGCCGCGCGTGCGCAGCTCTTCCATGAACTCGGGAATCAGCTGCTCGTGATATTTTTCGGGCACGTAGCGCAGCGCGTTGCGCAGCGCCAGCTCCGTCTCCGATTGCGAAAGCGTCCAGCCGCGGTCGGGCGCGCGGCGGATCCCCGCCGCGAATTCGGGATATTCGGGCAGAACGTCGTCCGGTTTGATGACCATCGCTTCGCCGTTGAGCAAATTCTCCTGCATGTGTTTTTCTCTCCTTTATAAACAAGATTTACCGCGGAGCAGCGGAGAAAAATTCTTTTCCGATGAACCGCGTCCCGCCGAGGTATTTTTCCACGGGCTTCCATATAAGCGAACGAACGTTTTACAACAAACAAAAACAATCCAGCTGCCGCACGACGGCCGACAGTTTTTTCTGTGTCTTCGCAGCGGCTTTTGTTTTGTCTTTACGCCACGTAGACGCCTTTTTTGTACACTTCCATGACGGGGCTGACGCCGGCGTGATAGGCCAGGATCGTCGGCGAATCGCCGTCGAGCAGCAAAAAGTCGGCCTGCTTGCCGGGTTCCAGGCTGCCGACTCTGTCCTGCAAGCCGACGGCCCAGGCGGCGTTGAGCGTGCAGCCGGTCAGCGCCTCTTCCACGGTCATGTTCATGTTCATCACCGCCAGGCCGAAGACGAAGGGCATCGACTCGCAGAAGCAGGAGCCGGGGTTGCAGTCGCTGGCCAGCGCCACGGGCACGCCCAGTTCGATCATGCGGCGGGCGTCGGCGTAGGGCTTGCGCAGGCTGTATGCCGTGGCGGGCAGCACGTTGGCGATGACGCCGGCTTCCGCCATGGCCCTGAGATTCTTTTCGTTGGCCGCCAGCAGGTGTTCGGCCGAGGCGACGCGCAGTTCCGCCGCCAGCCCCGCGCCCTGAGTGTCATCCACTTCGTCGGCGTGGATGCGCAGTTTCATGCCCAGCGTGCGCGCCGCTTCGAGGATACGGCGGCTCTGCGCCACGGTATACACGCCCGTCTCGCAGAACACGTCGCAGTAGCGCGCGACGCCCTGTTCTTTGACGGCGGGGAGCATTTCGTTGACGATAACGTCTACGAAATCGTCGGCGCGCCCCTTGTATTCGGCGGGCACGGCGTGAGCGCCCATGAACGTGGGCACGACGTCCAGCGGCGTCTCGTCGCCGAGGCGGGCGATCACGCGCAGCATTTTCAGTTCCTCGGCGGTGTCCAGTCCGTAACCGCTTTTCACTTCCATGGTCGTGGTGCCGAAGTTCAGCGCCGAGAGCGCGTTCTCGCGCGTGGTTTCGAACAGCTCGTCCTCGCTGGCCGCCTTGACGGCTCTGACGCTGGAAAGGATGCCGCCGCCCGCGCCGAGAATTTCCAGATACGTTTTGCCCTGCAGGCGCATCGTGAATTCCTTCTCGCGCCGCGCCGCAAAGCAGATGTGCGTGTGCGGATCGACGAAGCCGGGGATCATCGCCGTACCGTCGCAGTCGCGTTCTTCCTCGATCTCCGCGTCCTTCGCGGCGAGAGCCGCGCGCACTTCCGTCTCGTCGCCGACGGCGGCGATCAGGCCGTCTTCGACGAACAGCGCGCCCTTTTCCCACGACGCGACGCGCCCCTGATCGGCCCCCGACGCAGGCGCGTCGCCCGCCAGCGGCGTGGTGATCGCCGCGTTGTAAAACAGTTTCCCGCTCATCTCTCCGCCTCCTTTTGAATCGTTACATCGAAGAAGCGATCTCCGCCGCCGCGCTTTTCAGCGCCGGCAGCAGTTCCGCCTCCCAGTTCCCGAAAGTTCCCGCCACGCCGGCGATGCCCAGCTGCGCCACAAAATGGCCTCGGCGGTCGTACAGCGGCACGCTCAGATCTTCGGCGTTGGCCATCCATTCTTCGCGCGAGTGGGCGCAGCCGACGCGCCGGATCTCGGCGACGCGTTCCCGCAGCCGCGGCGCGTCGGCTTCGGAACCGTCAGGCATTTTCAGCGGCGAGGCCAGGATCCGTTCGCGCAGGCTGGGCTCGCAGAACGCCAGCAGCACCAGCCCCGTGGCTCCCGCGCAGAGCGGCACGCTCATGCCCTCGCGCGCCACGAACTTGACGGCGATCTCCGGCTCCTCGGTGTGGACGCAGAGGCCGCCCATGCCCTCGATCACGCTCAGGATCGCCGTTTTCCCCGTGCGCCCCACAAGACGCCGCATCGGCTCTTTGGCGCTGCGCACCAGCGCGTCGAAGAGCACGGGGCGGTGGTTGAGCAGGAAGAAACGAAGTCCGGCGCGGTAGGCGCCGCTTTCCGCATCCTGAACCGCCCAACCGTAAGATTCCAGCGCCGCCAGAAAACGGTGCGCCGTGCTGCGCGGAACGCCCGCCGCCGCGGCCAGGTCGCGCACGCTCGTCACCCGTTCGGAGCGCACCAGCGCTTCCATGAGATGGATTATTTTGCCCACGGTGTCATTCTTGGGCTGCCGTTGTGTTGAATTCATGATGGACCTCCAAAAGTGGGACGCCTTGTCTTAAAATCGCTTAATATAACTATACTAAAAAAATATTCTCTGTCAATCGAGAAAAAAAAGAAAGTCGGAGTTTCTTCATTCGCCGCCGGGGATCCGGCGCGCGTCGGTCCGTGAGGCGCGTTCGGGGCGATTCGCGCGAGGGCGGCGCTCCGATTTCATCGAATTTTTTTCATTAAAATGGGGGAAGCCCCCTCGCGCCGCGGCGCGAAAGAGCTTCCCCCCATGATCTTTTTCCGAAAAAATTATTTCCATTGCGTTTCCAGCGACAGGATCGTGTAGCGGTTTCTTTGTTTGGTCTTGGGCGTGACCCAGGCCTCGAACGTGGCGGGACGGTCGCTCTCGTCCTCGGCGTTGTAGACGTCGCCGGTCATGCGCAGCGTCCCGGCTTCTTCGAAGACTTCTTTCACCTGCGCGTAATAGACGGACTCGCCGTCGGCGCCCTCGAAATGGTAAAGTTTCCCGTCGTAATGGAAGTCGGAGCCCTCCACGTTGCGATTCTTCAGGTCGATGTCGAAATACTTTTTCACCGTTTCGGCCACGAACGCGCCGTCGATCGTCAGCGAGCCGTACGGGCAGTTTTTGTCCGCGCAGCGTTTGACGCGGCTTTTGAAGTTGTTCACGTAGTTGTGCCAGACGCCGAAACGGATCAGCTCGACCAACCCTTCTTTACTCTTCATGTGCAGCAGGCCGTCGCTGCCGCTGTCGCCCACGTCGAAGCCGTAGTAGCCCAGCTCGGTGAAATTGCTCAAAAAGACGCTCATCTTCTTCAGCTCCGCCGCGCCGGGATTCAGCGTTTTCGCCCCGGCCGCGGTCGCGGCGCAGGCAACAAGCACACACAGCGCCGCCGCGCGCGCAAACTTTTTCATTTTCATTCGCTCCTTTCGTCGCTCCCGTTCCGACGCCCGAAGCGCCCTTCCGGCTTCCGTCGGACAACGTTTTTAAATTACAAAGAATATAACACGGGCGGAAGGTCTCGGCAAGCGCTCAAAATCCATCTGCCGGCGCGCCGTTTCGCCTTTGCCGCCTCACTTTCGTTATTGCAGCCACGCGCCCACGCCCTGCGCTTCGATTTGCTTTTTGGAGGGCAAGCCGTTCACCGCCAGCGGCGCGCCGGCCAGTTCGGGGAATTTTTCGAACCACACTCTCAACACTTCCATCGTGATGCCGACGCGCTCTTCGATCGGATGTCTTGCGTCATGAAGCGGATCGACGCCGACTGCGTGCGCGTTCATGGCCGGATTGGGCGTTTCGCTGAGAAACGGGACGCAGGGCGTCCCTTCGCCGATTTCGTAGTGGGAGATGCCCCTGAATCCGGGGACGGACTGTTCTGGTTTGAGGGAGACGCCTCGCTCCCCGAGCTCCAGGATCATCTCGATGCATGGCTCGAGGTATTTCGGATGAGTGATCAGAGAATACGAGAGCGAGCCGCCCGGATGCTTTTTGCCGTCGCGGGGGTCGAAGACTTCCTCCGGTGCCGTCGCCTCATGCATGTCGAGACAGGAGGCGGGCTTTTCGCGGCGGATCAGCTCCATGACGCCGAACGTCACCATCTGCGCGGGCGTTCCGTCGGCGACGCCGGGATAATTGCGGTTGACGTTGCGCCATTCGGAGCCGTCTTCGTGAACGTAACCGAGCGGGTGGACGAAGTGTTCGGGATCGGTTTCGCCCCTGCGCAGCGGTATGCGCCGGTCGCCGTAATACAGCCAGCGCTTGCCCTGGCGGCTTTCGAACGGCAGCTGATGGGGCACCTGCCCGAGCGTGTCCGGCGCCGACATGCCGGCGGCGTTCAAACAGGGGATAACAAATAATTTTCCCTCTGCCACCGCGGCGTTTTCAAGAAGCACTTCGGCCGCCAGAACGCCGCCGATCTCGCGCGGGTGAGTGCCCGCCAACACCAGCGCCGTCGCGCCCGGCTTCGCGCCCTCCATCACGTAAACAGCGGTGTCGTAATCGGTCCCCCTGAGGTTGGGATTGTAATCGGAAAGCCATTTGATCCCCGTCACGCCGTATCCCGGCCGCACGTCCAGCCGAAACGCCGCCCGCGCCGCCGCGCCGCTTAGAACCAGTGCTGCCAGCAGCGCTGCGGCTGCCGCGATTTTTTGAAAACGTCCGTATGTCATTTTTGTCCCTCTCCGCTCAAGTTCCGCCGCGGCATTGTCCGCCGCGACGTTATTCTTCCCAAGAGATTATACCAACGTCGGCGATTTTTTACGCGGACGATGATAAAATAAGAGCATCTTCGAAAATGGAGGTGTCACATGAAAAAATTTCTCGGTGCAGTTTTGTTCTTGGCGATTTCGTGCTGTGCGGCCGTGCAGGCCAAAGATTATCACGTCGCGGCGCGGGTGAAGGAAGCGCAGGCGGCCGTGGAGAAAATGATCCGCTCCAAGTCGGCGGCCGGACTGGCCCAGTCGGTCAAGGAAGGCGTCGGCGTGGCCATTTTCCCCAGCGTCGTCAAGGCGGGGCTCATCGTCGGCGGCCGATACGGCGAGGGCTTGATGCTGCGTCATGATCCCAAGACGGGCCAATGGTACGGGCCGGCGTTTTTCAGCATCAGCGGCGGGTCGGTCGGACTGCAGATCGGCGCTTCTTCGACGGCGCTGGTTTTGACCGTCAACAATGAAAAGGGCATGAAGGCGTTCCGCGGCGGCACCTTCACGCTGGGCGCCGACGTCGCCGCCGTGGCCGGACCGAGCGGACGCAACTCCTACGTCGGCACCAATATCAACGCCGACGCGCCGATCTTCAGCTACTCGATCACGAAGGGCGTTTTCGCCGGCGTGGCCCTCGACGGCTCGGTGATCAGCGAACTGCCCCGCGTCAACGACGCCTGCTGGGGCAGGCATCTGAACAACGTCCAGATCTTCCACCGCAAACCGGCGCGCAAGGACGTGCAGGCGCTCATCAGAAAACTCAACCAGCTGATTTCCCTGGCAAAGTAAACTCGTTCTTTCATCCCGCAAACAAAAAAAGCGCAGACCCTTGATCCCAAAGGTCTGCGCTTTTCGTTTTCCGCGGTAAAAAATGGAGCCGACTCCCGGATTCGGATATACAGCAATTACAAGTATTTGAACGTTGAAAAGTACCATCAGACGCACCATTTTATTTCAATTTGATCTACTGTGCCATACTCGTCAATCGTAACCTCTTCGCCAAAGTCCCCTTCGCCATCGCGGCGAGGGGGCTTTGTTTTATGATGCTACTTCATATTTTTTCATAAATGAATCGAGTCGTTCTGGGACCGCATTAAGTGATAGCGTTTTATCGGCGGCATCGTCGACACGACTGCGTGTGGTGCCTCGAACCGAGTCCGGTGCCGCAAAAACCACGCACATAGGGATGTCAGGAGTAAATCGTTGCAAATGGTACATGGTAACCATTGAGCGATCGGCTTTGGTATCTGAATTTACGCCAAAAATATACAGTGGACGCCTGTTGCGCAAGGTTACCGCACTGTCTACGGGGTACAAACGATCTTTATCGTTTACAGGATCGCAGTAATCAAAGATTGTCTCTCGTCCGCAAACGCCATCTTCAATGGCCGCTCTAAAGTTCTTCAAGAATTCGGCTTGGGATTTCTTGCGTTTCCACATGGACAAGTCGCCGATCTTTAAGAGTCCCTGTGCGAATGTGAAAATGGCACCGGCTTCATCGCCATCTGCAATATCTTGCATTATAAAACGCCCATTGTTGTCTTTCATAAAATGAGACTTTAAGACGGAGTCGATAATAGATTCTCGAGATTTCGCCGTCAGATCAAGATCATAGTAGCTCAAAAACATGAGTGTATGCCCTTCATCGGAGAGTTCCCATCCGCCGGAGCTTTCCTTTTTCAAAATCATTTTTAATTCATCGCCGTCCGGGAACGTAAAGGGCAAATGCACGCGATAATCGTTCAGCCCTCGCGCTTCGATTGATACAGCTGTCTGGAGTCGATTTCTGACCTGCTCTTCAAGGGAAGTCAGGGCCATCGTAAACACCTCCTTTTTTTATATGAATTCAAACATAGGTATCTGATCCTTGTCACCCTCGATTCGGATATTGGCAAGCTTCATCAAATACCCTACAGCTTCGGGAAAATTTGCGTACTCATTCGTTGGTTCTGCGAAGCCCTCGTCTTTTCTTTGGCAAGCGGCGTATCGTTCGGTAGCACGATGAATATGCATACCTTTAATTCGCGTTCGCTCGAGATAATTATGATGTTCGTGATACCCGTTGCAGCGTATCAGGATAAAGTCAGAACCGTTTGCAGTTTCCACCGATAGGATTGCGGAAAAGTCGGTAGGATCATCCACGCTAAGACGCCCACGCAAATGAAAGATATCGTCCCCCGTCGACTCTATTTTAACATTCAGACGCCAAGATGCGCCATCCAAATTGTCGTCAGAACAGACAAGTTTTGAAGTATCCTTCTTTTTGATGATTTTAGGACGATTGATAAGTTCTTGTATTTCCTCGTCGGACATCTGCCGCACCTCTCTGTTCTCTTCTCTATATTATTTCCACGTGCTCTTATTCCCGTACCAATCGATCTGGTCCTGCAATCTTTTTTGAATGTACTCTTGTTCTTCCATATCACAACCCCCGCGTGCTCATGACCGCACGGCCGATGATCCTGAAGTTCCCGTTTGCGACGGCGTCTCCGGGCACCTCGGCGTGGACGCCATTGTCTGCTTCCAGGGTATAGCCACCATCTGGAGAATATGATACCTGGCGCAGAAGAATTTCTTTGTTGTAGACCACGAGATAGATCCTTCCGCTTTCGACATTTGTATATTTAGGATTGATGACAACAGCTCCATCTGCGGGAGAAATTCCCCTGCCCGTCAAATTAAACGAAATGTCCTGCCGAACGGCAAATGGAGGGTTTTTGTCGTCAATCTCCAGAAGCTGAAATTTCGGAACTGTCAACCGCGCATCGGTCACCATCGTCAAACCTTCTTCCCCATGTAAGTGTAAATGAGAATAATTATACATAAGGATAGTGTAAACGTCGTGATCGATGTTGTCAATATGTATGCTTAATGCATTGAGCTCGCCCTTCCGGGCGGGCTCTTTTTTTATATTTTCACGGCCCATGAGGTAGCCGGTGGTGACGCTGAGAGCATCGGCGAGGCGCTCGATAATTTGAGGTTTAGGATTCCTATCACCCCGCTCGTAGCGGGCAAGCGTTTCCGTTGCAATCTCAGCCTTTTCAGCTAATTGTTCACGACTGAATCCTTTTTTTATTCTTTCGGCCGCGATCATTTTCCCGACTGCAATCGACACAGTACCTCTCCCCTTTCTTGGAGTAGTTAAATACTACCACATGGACACGAAAAACGACATAATAAGCGCGGTTGTATTTGACGACCGAAAACTATTGACGTGTCTTTTTGGTAGTGATATACTACCGATAAGAAAAGGAAAGGAGGTGTGCACAACGTGGAAAAACTGAGGTGCTACAGGCAGTTTAGAGGATTATCGCGCGACGAGCTGGCCCACCGGGCCGGAATTAGTACTGAAACCTTAGCGCGCTATGAGCGTGGTGATCGGGAGCCAAATACTACCGTAATTAAACGGCTGGCCCTAGTACTCAAATGCACGCCCAACGAACTGCTGGGCGTGAATGAGAAGGAAGGAGAGGATATGAATTGAGGTTTATAGAGCGGTGGAGCTTGAGGAGGCGTTTCATAAATCGTTTTTCCAACAGCTTCGGGTTACAGCTCGCAACGCTGTTCATACTGGCAACGACCGGGATGCTTGCGACGACGTATTTATGGGGGCCGAAAGCATCGTTGATGATCGCCGTATTCGGAAATTTGACTGTTCAAATCCTGCTTTTTATTTGGCCACGATAGTTCTAAGGCGCTCTATCAAGGTCCTGCAATTTTTGGTCGCGAAAACGCCGTCGGCGGTTTGGGCATATCCGCGGCAACAGTTAATAGCTAAAAGCTGCTGCAAATTATCTTCTCGCATTTCAAAGTCACGTAATTCCAAGACAACCGTTTCTTTGGAATTGAGTAGAAAAGGCAGCACGATTGGCGTCCCTGGGCAAAAGCTCTTACTGCGCTTCGCTCCGAACGCGAGAAGCGGCGCGACAGCCGCAACTCTTTGCGCATAAGGGCCTTCTTTTTGACAGAGACCGCAAGAACTGATGTACACAGGGAACATGCTCTCATTAATAATTTGCAGAGCCAGCCCGACTTGTGCTTTCAGGTATCTTGCTATTTCCGCCGGAATGATTTCAGGTTTTGAAAACATTTCGGGGACAAGCAAGCAAGGATCCCCCGCTGGATCTCTGGTTATAACCTGCATTTTCACGGAGATCCGGACTGTGGAGAGCTTGCGCGCTTGCCAGGTATTGAAAAGACCGAGCAGAAGTCCAAGCCACGCGGCAAGCGTTGTAAACATTTCTGCAACAGACATGGAGCGAAGAAAGGACAGCATCGAAAAACCTCCCTGTTTATGTATTTTGCTAATTGTAACAAAGAAATTGGCATAGCGCCGACACGATGGAGCGAGCGCTCAAAATTGGAAAAGAGGAGAAAACTAAATGACATACATTCGCGTAAGAAGCTACACGGACGGTGTGGGACTTTATTTTGCAAAAGACAACGTCATCATGGAAATCAAGCTGCGGGCACAGGACGTTCAGAAATTAGCGGAAAGAATGAAAGAGGTCGCGGAAGAACAAATTAAACAGTCGGAACAACTCGAGAGCTGCCTGGAATAAAAGCCCTCGCCGGAGAGGCAAGGGCTTTGCGAAGAAAATTATTTGACACACTCGATGGATATTGTTTTACCGCAATTGGAGCAGAACACTTCCATAAATTGCTGCTCCTGACCTGAAATAACGTTTCTGATTCTTCTTATGCGGTAAGAATACTCAGACTCGTTAAGAACCCCGACGCTGCTTTTATTTTCGCAGTAAGGGCAAACAGAATTTGTTTTGGGTATTTATCCCACCTCCTTTCTATAAATCGATTATAGCAAGACGGCAAAAAAGGAGAATCGAAAATGAACGAACTCATCACACAACTCGGCGTGGTGGAACACGAAGGCAAAGTCGTCGTTTCGTCGCTAGACGTCGCGAGAGTGTTTGAGAAAGAACACAAGAATGTTCTTCAAGCTATTGAAAACTTGGATTGTTCATTTGATTTTCAAGGGCTCAATTTTGAGCGCTCAATAGTCAAACTAACTACGCCCAAAGGTGGTGAAAGAGAACAACCAATCTGCTACCTGACCCGCGACGGCTTCACCTTCTTGGCGATGGGTTTCACGGGCGCAAAGGCCGCTCATTTCAAGGAAGAGTACATCAAGGCGTTCAATTTGATGGAAGAAAAACGGAGGAACTCAATGAACGACATTATTACGGTGTCAGGAATTAACGGTTACATCGACAAAATGGGTGTTGCCCAATTAAACGCTGCCGATGTGGCGCGTGGCTGGGGCTTCACGCAAAGGAAAAAGGAGTGAGTGTAAACACGATGATCACTGACACAATGACACGAGTACTTAAAGTTGAAAAAAAGGAGGAAAGCGAATGAACGAGTTACAGGTATTTAAGAACACAGAATTCGGTAGCGTGAGAACTTTTGTCGAGGACGATGGAGCGATTCTTTACGGAGCGAGCGATATTGCGGCATCGTTAGGTTATAGCAATGTAAGAGACGCTATTGCAAGGCATTGCAGGGGGGTCGTGAAACGCGACGTAGGGGTAGTGACCGGAGTGAAATCCGATGGAAGCAAAGCCACGCAACAGGTCGAAATGAACTTTCTCCCCGAGGGCGACGTCTATCGCCTTATCGTTTCCTCGAAGCTACCGAGCGCCGAGCGTTTTGAGAGATGGCTTTTCGATGAAGTTGTTCCCACCATTCGCGCACACGGCGCATACATGACCCCGGAAGCTATAGAGAAGACGTTGACTAATCCTGACTTTATCATCCGGTTGGCCACGGAATTGAAACAGGAACAGGAGCGGCGTCAGACTCTCGAAGCCCAAGCGGCCATTGACCGCCCGAAGACGATCTTCGCCGACGCGGTGACGGAGAGCAAGACCAGCATCCTCATCGGCGACCTCGCCAAGCTCATCAAGCAGAACGGCGTGGACATCGGACAAAAGCGCTTGTTCGCGTGGCTGCGCGAGAACGGCTGGCTGATGAAAAGCGGCAGCTCCAAGAACATGCCGACGCAGAAAGCGATGGAGCAGAAGCTGTTCGAGATCAAGGAGCGCACCATCAACGCGCCGGACGGTCACATCATCATCAGCAAGACGCCAAAGGTCACGGGGAAGGGACAGCTGTTCTTCATCAACTTTTTTCTGGGCGCGAATCTGCCGGAGCCTGCGTAGGCTGCTGGGCGTGGAAGGAAAGGAGAAAACCAAATGACATTGGAATCACTTGGACGGGTTCTTGCGACATCCCGCGAGAACATGAAACTGACGGTCAAAGACTTGGCTTTTAGAGTCAACAGCTCCCCCGAATACATCCGCGATCTTGAATCCGGGGAAGCGTTGCCCGATCTTCGTCTGTCTTTCTTGGCAGAGCTGATCGAGATCCTCGGAATAAAAGTCGAGATCGAACCGGGGAAAGACGAAACAAAAAAAGCCGCTCTGGACGGCGACGAAAGCGCTGTCGTTCGCGGGCTGCTTCTGAACCTGACCGATATGAGAGCGGCAATGCGGGAAAAAGACTGGAAACAAATGAACGTGAGTTTGCAGGAACTCGAATTCTACGCGAAAGCCGCCGCGCGTAATATTAATAACCCTTAACAGCGCCAGTCTTTACCGTCAAGTATCCCTTGAGTGGCTACTATAGTGGGCTTTTTGTTTTGATCGTGGATAACTCCTTCAGCGGCAATGAGACACAGCGAAGGAACCCCATCGGAAAGTTCTTTAACGATTTCATCGAGATCGACCCTCTCGAATTGCGCCATAACAAGGCCATCCGACAGGAATTTATGCTTCCGACTCAATCGCCCCAGATTGAGAAGAAAATCCGCTTTATTCGTGTCGGGGGCTTCGTTATTGAAGTAGTAAGCCAAAAGAACGAACACGAGCGTCACTCCCTTATGCGCGGCGGCAAATCGATTATATCAGCTGCGATGGCACGAGCGCTCAACGAGAAGGAGGCTACCCAATGCAAGATAAGAAAAAAGCCGCCCCTGAGGGCGGCAGAAAAGAACGCCTTAGCGTTCTGGACGTGCTGAAAGAAGTCAGCCACGAACTGACGACTCTGCACGGCCTTCACGCGACCGATCGACCGGATCTGGTGCGTATCCCTTACGACCTGTTGATCAACATCGACGAAACGGATTTGGTCCGCAAGGTCGAACAGAAGATCAGCGAACTTTCAGATACCGATAACCGGCTTTCTTGACATGAACATCAAGAAAATGTCCATGCGACGCGGCGGACATCAGTCCTTCATAAATGCTAGAGGGCACATTGAAATACTGATAAACGCTTCCGTCAAGGAAACCGACTTCGAGCGTTCCTGTCTGCGCGTCGTATCCAACGGATTCCAGATTGCTGGACTGCACATGAACTCTCTGCACCATAATCACCTCCTCTCTTGAGGATATTTTGATTATAGCAAAAGGAAGTGATCGCATATGAACGCTCTCGCGGCACAGAGCGAGATCACGCTTGACGAGCTGATCGACCGGATCGCCGAGCGGGTGATCGAAAAGATGCCGGCGGCGCAGCCGCAAGCGCAGCCGGCGATGTACGACCAGACGAAGGTAACGGAACTGACGGGATACAGCGCCGCGCAGATTGCGCGCATGATCGAAAAGGGGACGTTCCCCGAGCAGGCGAGAGGAGGCGGATCGGGATCGAAAAAACTGTGGCGCTCCATGGACGTGGAGCTGTGGCTCAAGGGAAAAGAAACTGCTTGAGAGGAGGCAGTCAAATGATCGAGCTTTTGGTAAACGGGCATGCCGTGGACATCCCCACGTTCATGTATATCTGGGCCGGCGCGGCTCTGGCCGGCGGTCTGCTGGCGGGGCTGATCGGGGGATCGGCGTTCGTGTGGTGGCTTGGCAAAGAGGAGGTAAAACGATGATCGAGATCGACGCCGGCTGCGCGCATGCGCGCCAAGTTCCATGGTGGCAACGGTGGTTCTGGCGGAAGATCAGTTTCTGCTTTGAATGGCTGATGATGTTTTGTGGGGAGGGCGATAACGATGCCAATCAGTCGTGAATCTCGCTTAGCCGCCGAACAATTCGCCAACGCCGTCAGTATGGCGATAGAAGAGCTGGGGATCACTCGGTATAGATTGGCGAAAATCATGGGTGTTCGCTCTGCTACCGCTAATTATTGGTGCAGCCGAGGGCTCACACCTTCGGCTAAACATTTTCTCCCGCTCTGCGAGGAACTGGGGCTTGACCCCGCTAATTTCGGGTTTAAAAAAAGCAGAGCCGCTCTGCTGGCAGGCAGAACGGCTCACAGAACAGGCGAAGACTGAAGTCCTCGCCTCTGATTATAACACAATGGAGGTAACGAATGAAGATCAAAGAAAAAACCCATCAGTACCGGCGTAATTTTAAAGCCGTTTTTGTCTGTGAGCATTGCGGATATGAACTTGAAGACTGGGGATACGACGACGCGAACTATCACGAAAACGTCATCCCCAACATGAAGTGCCCGAAATGCGGCAAGAGCAGCGGCAAGGTGACAAGCAGGCCTGATGTTCCCGCCGGGGTGGTGCTGTAGTTATGCCTGACCTCGATCTCGCCGCCCTCACCGAGGACGAGCTGAACGACATGTACGAGGATATGAGCCCGGACGAGCGCGCGCACTTCTGCGCCATGATGGACGCGCTGGCGGCCGAAGGCTACGAGGCTCGCATGGGCGACCTCGCAAAAGATTTATACGGAGGAATCTAAATGCTCGAACAGCCGAAGATCCATTTCGACAGCGACACGATGAAAGTCAAGATCTGTAAAGAATGCAAAGGCTTGGGCAACGTCCGGAACCATTATGGCGTCTGGGCGCCATGCTCCGCCTGCCACGGACAGGGGAGAATCGTCGTCAAGACCAACGAGACGGAGTTCTCGATCACGCAGATCGACTTCGCGGCCGACGGCCAGCTACTGATCGAGACTCCGCGGGATGAAGACGGCAAAAAGCTCGAGGAGCTGAAAGAAGAGGTCGTCGACGCGATAGATACGATGGAAGACGAAGAAGAGGAGGAAGAAGCATGCCCAAGCTGTACGAACTGACGAACGAATACCTTGGCTTCTGGGACTCATTGAATGACCCGGAAGCCGATTGGGACGCCGCGGAAGAGAAACTGAAAGGCATCGAAGCGGCGTTGGACAGCAAGGTCGAGAACTGCGCGCGGGCGATCCGCGGCATGGAAAGCGACGCCGAAAGCATCGCGGTGGAGATCGAGCGTCTGGCACGGCGCAAGCGCGCCCTCGAAAACAAAACCGAAAGCCTGAGAGGGTACGTGCAGGGCGAGATGATGGCCGCCGGGCGCGACAAAGTACAGACAGACCTGTTCACCGTCGCCCTGCAGAAATCGCCCGCCAAGCTCATCGTCCACGCCGAAGCGGACATCCCTCGAGAGTATTTCAAAATTATTCCCGAGACGGTGCAGCTGGACAAGGACGCCGTCAGGACGGCGCTCAAAGCCGGGAACGCCGTCCCTGGATGCGAGCTGGCGCAGGGCTACCACCTGCGCATCCGCTGACATGTTCGTGGTGCAAAACGCCGCCGACCTCGTGCCGGAACACCGGCGTATCCTGCTCTACTCCCAGCCCGGCCTGGGCAAGACGTCGTGCCTGGCGGAACTTCCCGGCAGGACGCTGATCATCGACTGCGACAAAGGCTACAAAGTCCTGATCGGCATGAACAAGCGCAACGTCGACATCGTGCAGGTCAGCGACAACCCCGACGAAGTGCTCGAGATCGTCGAAGACTTGCAAAAAGAATGCGCTTACGACACAGTCTGCCTCGATTCGCTGACGCAGTACCAGAACCGCGCCAAGGCGCACTACGTGAAAATCGGCAACAACGGTAAAAAGATGGAACTGGGGCAGTACCAGGACATGGATTACGACACGCTGCACCTGTACGACGCCCTCGACAGGCTGAAATGCCACGTCGTCCTGACGGCGTGGGAAGACCAGTTCGAAAAGACGCTGGCGACCGGCGAGCGCATCTACATCGCCAAGCCGCAGCTGTTCCGCAAGGGGCTGGTCGACGCCATGTGCGGCGTGGTGGACGTGGTCGGCAAAATCTCGGTCACGCCCGACGGACAGAGATACATCGTGCTGAGCGGCGACCTTTCCACGGTCGCCAAGGACCGGATCGAAAAGCGGCCCTGGTGCTGGCCGCAGGACTTGATCCCCGCAAACAATTCCAAGGAGGAAAAATAAAAATGGTGAGATGGAACTATGACCCGAACAACGTTGCGACTTCTTTTGAGATGGTCCCCGAAGTAGGGTTGTCCAAAATCATAGGAAGAAAATCCAGATAAGTCTCTACATAGCTCACACGGGAGATAAATTCCGAAGAA
>ERZ856578.5493-NODE-5493-length-15376-cov-4.397216_pt1 | contig 15376 bp, 14 predicted proteins | sample MGYA00514384_ERZ856578 | MGnify/ENA primary metagenome ERZ856578 (study PRJEB29103, sample SAMN06111958) | human gut metagenome | biome: human gut; feature: ankylosing spondylitis patient; material: healthy_person | host: Homo sapiens | place: China:Hangzhou...
CCGATCTTTGCGGCCATCATGTTCATCGTCTACTTTGTGTCGGTCACGACAGTGGGCACTTGGGCGACCGATTGGGCCAATGACGGCGTGTTCGGCGACGGCTGGCACCTGTTCGGCATCGGGTCCTCTGCCTATGAAGCGGCAGCGGAAAACTATGAGGAACCGGGAGCCGTCGTGGAAGCGTTCGAAGCAGCCGCGGCGGCCGCCGGCGCGGTGGATGAGGCGGCGTCCCCCGAAGAGGCAACCGTCCTGGTTCCGGAACTGGCGGCGTCTTTGAGTGCCACAGCCTATTTGTATGACGACGAAGGGAACGTGGAGGAAGAGATCCCCGTCACCTACGCCTCCTATCTCGAGGCGGCTGCCGTCGAAGAGCCGGATCCGGCGGCATATGGCGTATGGGTGCCGGGTATCCCGGTCCTGATCTCGTCCGGACTGACTGCCGTCCACTGCGCAGATTGGCTGCAGGGCCTGATTTTAGACGGTATCGTCGGGGGCGTCGGCGCCGTATTGGGCTTCGTGCCCCAGATGCTGGTGCTCTTCCTGTTCCTCGCTTTTCTGGAGAGCTGTGGCTACATGGCGCGTATCGCCTTCGTCATGGACCGCGTTTTCCGCAAATTCGGGCTGTCCGGCAAGTCTTTCATCCCCATGCTCATCGGCACGGGCTGCGGTATTCCCGGGATCATGGCGTCCCGCACCATTGAAAACGAGCGGGACCGCCGCATGACCGTCATGACCACCACATTCATCCCCTGCGGAGCCAAGCTGCCGATCATTGCCCTGATCGCCGGCGCTCTGTTCGGCGGGGCCTGGTGGGTAGCGCCCAGCGCCTATTTCGTCGGGATAGCGGCCATTGTCATATCCGGCATCATGCTCAAAAAAACCCGGATGTTCGCAGGGGATCCCGCGCCCTTCGTCATGGAGCTGCCGGCTTATCATCTCCCCACGGTGGGCAATGTGCTGCGCTCGATGTGGGAACGGGCCTGGTCCTTTATCAAAAAGGCAGGGACGGTCATCCTGCTGTCCGCGATCTTGCTCTGGTTCCTCCAGGCTTTCGGTGTGGAGAACGGCAGCTCCGGCATGGTGGAGGATCTCAACCACTCCATTCTGGCCGTGATCGGGAATGCCATCGCCTGGATCTTCATTCCGCTGGGCTGGGGCAACTGGCAGAGCGCCGTGGCCACCATTACCGGCCTCATCGCCAAGGAGAATGTCGTCGGAACGTTCGGCGTACTCTTCGGCGGTTTCGATGAGGTGGCGGAAAATGGCTGGCAGATTTGGGCGAACATGCGCGAGGTTTTCACTCCCCTCGCCGCCTATTCCTTCCTGGTGTTCAATCTGCTGTGTGCTCCCTGCTTTGCAGCCATGGGCGCTATCAAACGGGAGATGAACTCGGCAAAGTGGACCCTCTTCGCCATTGGCTATCAGTGTGTTTTCGCCTATGCGGTCTCCCTGGTCCTGTATCAGCTCGGCATGTTGTTCACGGGACACGGCAACCTTCTCGGCTCTATTTTCGCCTTTGCCATCGCGGCCCTGATCTTGTATCTCCTGTTCCGCCCATATAAGGAATCGAGAACCCTGTCCAAGCCCGTGAAAATCTGACCGCGGGGAAACCCCGAAGGAGGTATCCGTATGGGAACCTGGCTCACGGAAAACATCGCCACAATCATCATCGGCGTACTTTTAATGGCCGCCATCGCGGCGATACTCGTTCACATGATCCGGAACCGGAAAAAAGGGAAAACTTCCTGCGGATGTGGCTGTTCCCATTGCCCCATGAGCGACAGCTGCCATCCGAAGACATGACACAGCGGGAGACATCGGTATCGGCCGGTGCCTCCCGCTGCTCTCAGCAAAAACGCCGCGTCATGGGCATAAAACCCGTGACGCGGCGCTGCCAGTCTATTTGATATCGATATCCAGCGGGCGGTCCAGTTCATCCGAGACATAACGGCCGTTTTTCTTTCGCTGACGGACACATTCGGACAGGAGGTACTCGATCTGCCCGTTCACCGACCGGAAATCATCCTCGGCCCACGCGGCAATCGCGTCGTACAATTTCGCAGATAGGCGGAGCGGTACCTGCTTTTTCTGCTCGCCGGCCATGTCAATACAAACTCCCGGAATTGACGACGGGCTGCGCGTCACGGTTGCCGCAAAGCACCACCAGCAAATTCGACACCATGGCCGCCTTCCGTTCCTCGTCCAACGTGATGGTCTGGTTTTCGCTCAGACGATCGAGCGCCATTTCCACCATTCCCACCGCACCGTCGACGATCATTTTGCGCGCGTCGATAATGGCCGAGGCCTGCTGCCTCTGCAGCATAACAGCGGCAATTTCAGGGGCGTAGGCCAGATAGGTGATCCGCGCCTCAAGAATTTCAAGGCCGGCCTCCCCCACTTTCTGCTGAATTTCATCCCGGATGCGGGCGGCGACAATTTCGCTCGATCCCCGGAGGCTGCCTTCATCTGCAATACCGTCGCCGGTGGTATCCACCCCCGGCGCCACGTCATAGGGATAGTTCCGCACGATGTTCCGCAGGGCACTGTCACACTGCAGGGAGAGGTATTCTTTATAGTTGTCGACATTGAAGACCGCTTTGGCCGTATCGACAACCCGCCACATGACCGCAATGCCGATCTCCACCGGATTGCCGAGACAATCGTTGATCTTCTGCCGGTTGTTGTTGAGCGTCATGATTTTCAGGGAAATCTTCTTATTGACCAACTCCACATTCGCACCGGCCTGGGCGGCGAGCAGGATGGATTTTCCGGTGCCGGCATCGACATCGCCGCTTTGGTTGAGCTTGGTTTTGGCCGCGGGATTGACGCCGGTGCAGAAGGGGTTCACATAATAGAACCCATCGTTTTTAAGCGTTCCCACATATTTGCCGAACAGGGTCAAGACCAGCGCTTCCTGGGGCTTCAGCACCTTGAGGCCCAGGAAGGGAATCCAACCGATCAACAGCCAGATGGCGCAGACGATCAGCAGCACGAGGGAAAGCGCCGACGGTCCGCTTTCCACCAGGATACAGCCGAACACAAAGCCTACAATCGCGGCAGCGTAAAACAGGACAGACAGCAGCATGACCGCCATGCCGTTTTTCTTGTTGAGCAGTACTTTCTCGTGCATACAGGACGCCTCCTTAATATGATATTAAAATAATATCATATTAATATAAATTTGTCAATAGCCTGCCGGCCACTTTCCCTAGAGCGCCGCATATCTGCATCGCGCTTTCTATCCAATACCCATCCCGCTCCGCCTAGAGGTCGCCTGTACTCACTCCCATCATGAACCGGTCCTGTTTTTTAGGCCCCTCGGCATATCACCCAAGCCAGCAATACTCGATGAAACGCCGCGAGTCCTGGATTTTCGGTTGGTCACAATCGGATGCGACTGCCGCAGCTTCCGAGAAAAAAGGAACACCCGCGCCGGCGGATGTTCCCAGAATTTTTCAGACCTTGGCTGGCATCATATTCGGGTATACCCAGGTCATTTTTTCATCGGTGTAGTGCCGGTCAAGAAATTCCTCGACCGCATTGGCGGGCGGGACGCCGCTGTCCCTTGCGGTCCAGCGGGCGACGGCCACAGCCGATATCACAGTGTTCAGGATCATGAACACCAGCAAAACCCACGTCAGGACCTTGCCGACGGAATTCGGGATCTTCTCAATAAGCCGCGTCATCAGGGGAAACAAATTTTTCACCCAAAGAAGAGCAAGGATCCCCCAAAACATGGAATACATCACGTTAATCCGGCCGTTGAGGTTGAGAGGCATATGGTCATATTTCCATGAAACCGTGCCGAACAAGAGCTCCTGAACGAGGCTGCATATGTACTCGAAGGCGCTGCCGATGACGAATCCGCCCAGAAACACCCATAGATCCCGTTTGCCCCGGAGCCAGTACAAGCCCAGCGTCATCGCCAGGGCGCCGACGCCGTATACCAGGTTGAACGGACCATAAATCAGACCCTGCCGGCTTTCGAAATGGTGACGGGTGACGAGACAGTATAGGGTTTCGATCACCACACCCAAAAAACAGCCGACAAAAAAGATCCAGAACAGCTTATAAAAATTCAGACCGTGTGCGAAAGACTTTACGGTTCTGGACTGGATCGGATGAGGGTTCACCACCACTTGGGCCTTACGCTTGGTTGAATTGACGGTCATGGATTGGCCTCCTTCTCCCCGGCCCTAAGCCGGATCAGGGCCGGTCGCCCCGGTTTTCTTCAGATTCGGTTGTGGACCGGGCAATCCTACCGGCATGGGAACCCGTCCCTTTCTTCGGCTTCAGCCGTCTGGCGACGAAGCAGACGCAAAAGAGTGCCGCGCCGCCGATTGATGCCACCGTGCACAAAACCGTCAATACTTTTTTCATAAATCATCCCGCCTTCATATGTGTTTCTCTCACTAAAACGATCGGGCTGCGAAAAAACCTTCACATCAAAGGGGCGAACACACGCAGAACGGCCCTTCCGAGCCGGCGGAACAGAGGCACCCGGCGGCATTCCTCGAGTGACACTTCCTGGCAGACCTCCAGTGTCTTGAGATAGTCGGCCTTTACCGCGGCCACGCTGGACGTCCGGTACAGCAGGACACCGCATTCGAAATGCAGGTACAAGCTGCGGTAGTCGAGGTTCACGGTCCCCACCGTGGCGTACTCGTCGTCCACCACAAAGGTCTTGGCATGGACGAAGCCGGGGGTGTATTCGTAGATGCGTACGCCGCTCTCGAGCAGCATCTCATAATACGCGCGGGTAACGGCATGGACATACCATTTGTCCGGGATATGGGGGGTGACGATCCGGACGTCCACCCCCGATTTTGCCGCCATGCGCAGCGCCGTAGCCATCTCGTTGTCCAGGATCAGATAAGGGGTATTGATATATACATACCGTTTGGCCCGGTTAATGAGGTTCAGGTACACCGTTTCACCAACCGGTTCGCCATCGAGCGGGTTGTCCGAGTAGGGCTGTACATATCCGTCGCTTTCCACCTGCCCGGTCATATGGACCGACGGCTTATACGGGGTGAAATCCTCATCGATGCCGTGGATGTAATCCCACATCGACAAAAACATGACCGTAAGGTTCCAGACGGCATCTCCCCGAAGCAGGACAGCCGTATCCTTCCAGTGCCCGTGCTTCTCATAGGCATTGATATATTCGTCCGCCAGGTTGATGCCGCCGGTGAAGCCGGTGTGGCCGTCGATGACGCAGATCTTGCGGTGATCCCGGTTGTTGAGCCGGGAGGTCAGGACAGGGACAAATGGGTTGAATACGCAGCACTGGATCCCGAGGGCCTCCAGCCGGCGGTCATAGCGATAGGGCAGAGTCATGATACAGCCCATATCGTCGTAAATCATCCGCACTTCCACGCCCTGTTTCACCTTTTCTTTCAGGATTTCCAGGATCGCGTCCCACATCACCCCCTCCTGGACGATGAAATACTCCAGGAAGATGTAGTGCCGTGCCTTGGCGAGCTCCTCTTTGAGACGCTCAAACTTTACCTCCCCTATAGGAAGATATTCCGTATAGGTATTTTTATATACCGGAGAATAGGCATATTTTTGAATATACTGTACCTGTACCGCCGCATCCTCATTCTGCAAGCGGATTTCATCGAGCAGCCCCTCCTGCGGCGGCAGCTCCTGCCGCATTTTGACCTCCACATGGCGCATTTTCGCCTTGGTCTGGCGGCTCAGCCTTTTGCCGCCGAGGATGATATAAAACAGCACACCGAAAACCGGCACGAGGAGAATCGGGATGATCCAGGCGATTTTGTATCCCGGGTTGCTGTCCCCATTGACGATTTTGAGCACCGCGGCCAGGCTAAGAGCGATGCAGATAGCGTAAAAATAAACAAAGTATTCGTTGAATTTCACGAGCATCAGCACCAGCAGGCCCGCCTGCAAAGCGAGTGCCAGAGCCACAAGCACCACCCGGTGAAACAGAAATTTGAGAATTTTTTTCATCGGAGCCCTCCTGCCGTCCGCGCTTGCCATATGGCCGGCACTGAAGAATATGCACACCTTCTTGATAAAAAATACACAATATCTGTATTATACCATTTTTCCGCCCAAAAGCAAAGAGAAAGTTCAAAACCAGCCCAGGCTCGACAACAGTCTCCCGCTTTTTCGCCCGAAATAGGGGAAGCTATCCATCCATCTGAACGGTTGGATTCGAGGGGGAAGTGTCCCGGCTGGAAGGATGCTTGCCCCTCGCCGTCGTCTCTATCGACGATTCCCCATTTGCGCGTCTTCCGCGATATCTCCACTGTATGCAAGGACGAAAAAGGATGATCCCTTATCGGCCTGTGCGTCCCCGGCAAGAGGAAAACAGTAAAACGCCCCTGTCCGTCAGCACGGAACAGGGGCGCCTCTAACAGAATTCATTCCTCCGATGCGGGCGGCTCGGTCACATCGGTACCGGAAGGCCCGGTGGCCGGATCGGTCGGGTCGGCAGGCGCTGTAGTCGAGGTATGTGCACTGCCCTCCAATACCGCCCGGCCCGCCAGGATCTGCGGGTCCTCGTCATCGGTCAGCAGCGCCGCGTAGGGAGCGAGCTCCTCCGGCATTTCCACAGTTCTGCCCGGCTGTATGCCGGTATCCTGCCAGGAGGAACCGCTCTGGACGAGGGAAAGGGTGCCCACCGTGATCCGGATGGCCGATTTATCGGATTCGATCGGGACCAGCTCCTGAACCGTGTTTTTTCCCGCCGTAACGGTGCCGACGACCACGGTCTTGCCGAAGTCCTGCAGAACCCCGGCAAAAAGCTCCGCCTCACCGGCAGTCCGGCTGTTGACGAGGGTCGCGGAAGGCACCTGGATCTCGTCCGCGTCCTCCGCAGTAAAGGTCTCGACTCCCGTTTTGGTCGTATATTTCGCATAAGGACCCCGCGGCATGAGAAACGCAACGACCTCCTTGGCCGCTTCCAAGGATCCGCCTTCATTGTCCCGCAGGTCGAACAGAAGGGATGCGGCTCCCTGGTCGAGCAGGGACCGGTAAGCGGTTTTGAACTGTGCCGGCGTTTCACTGTCAAAATTCCGGATCCGGAGGATGCCGACCGTCCCGGCCATCCGGCCCTCGACGCTTACAGCCGTATAGGTGTTGGAGGAGAGCTCGACCGCGTAGTTGGTATCGCCCCGGGTGAGAGAAAGCATGATTTTACCGTTCACCCTCAGCTTGCTCTGGAGAGCATCGAATGTCTCGGCCGACACCGGTTCACCGTCCGCTGCCGTCACCACATCGCCCTTCTGTACCCCTGACAACGCGGCCGGCGATCCGCTGTCACAGAGCGCCACAACAACCGCGCCATCTTCATTCAGCACGAGTTCCATGCCGAAACCGGTCTGTTTCCCGGCGGCCCTGTTTTTGGCCGTCTGATATTCTGAGGCTGTCAGATAGGCGGCGTGAGGATCCCCCAAACCCTCTATATAGCCCCTGAGCAGTGCGGCGCGGAGCTTCTCCTCGTCGATGGTGTAATGCTGCCGTGCCGTCTTGTCGATATCGTTGACATAATCGAACATGGTCACACGCTGCTGCAGATCCATCTGCATCGTGCCGAAATGCCGCATCGCGATCACGACGGTGATGGAAACCGTCATGGCAATGGAGAGAAAGATCAGCGCCAGGGTAACGCCCAGAGAAACCTTTTTGTTCATTGCCCGTCTGTCCCTTCTGTCGGAAGATTGGCCGTAAGGCCGCAAAACACGAGCTCATGGAGCCGCCGGACGGCTCCATGAGCTCCCTGGTAGTATACCTTATTTCGGCAGGGAAATGTATCCATTTCCAACCGGATCTACCCGGGTGCCGTTGACCCGCACCTCAAAGTGCAGGTGCGCTCCGAAGCTGTTGCCGGTATTGCCAATGTAGCCGATCACGGTCTGTCCACCCACGACTTTGTCCCCCACATTGACGATAGGGCTGCCTTTTTTCATGTGGGCATAGAGGGTGACGATCTGCCGGCCTTTGGAATCGCGGCCATGGTCGATCATGGTGTAATATCCATAGCTCATGCCCCACTCATCGGTTTTATTGGCCTTGATGACGGTGCCGTCGGCCGCCGCGACGATCTTCTCACCCAGGGAAGCACCGTTGGATATGTCGGTACCGCCGTGGAAATCCCCGCCCCAGCGGTATCCGAACGGGGAGGAAATCCTCTTGACGTTGGGGGCCGGCCAGAACATGCTGCCGCCGTATTTGCCGTCGGAAGGGGTGGTGTTGAGCAGATCCTGGATCATTTTCTCCAGTTTCGCCTCATCCGCCTTGATCCTCTTCTGCTCGGCCTGATAGGTGTTCAGGTCTTTCTGGAGCTTGTCCCTCTCTTGTTTGGCTACTTTGTACAGGGAATCCAGACTCTTTTTCTGCTTGTCCATGTCCGCCTTGAGAGCAAGCTGGCTTTCCCAGGCCTGCAACACGCTGTCTTTATCCTGCTGCACCTGTTCTTTCCGGCTGTTGATCTCCTTCTTCTCGGCCTCCAGCTCGTCCATGAGCGCCTGGTCGTGTTCGGAAATCTGCTTCATCACCTGGGATTTGAGGAGATAGTCGGCATATTCCTCGGTGTTCAGCAACATCTGCAGCGCCGACAGGTTTCCTGTCTGGGCAATCGAACGGACCCGCAGGCGCAGCTTCTCGAAGCGGTCCTGGATGGCCGCCTCGCGATCGGTGATCTCCTGCTCCATAGAGGTGATCTGCTGCTCCTTGTCCGCGATCTGCTGATCCAGATTCGCAATCTGGTGCTCATATTCGTCGATTTGCGCCTCGACATTCTCGATCTGTTCGTCGTACAGGGCGACGAGCTCTTTCTGCTTGTTCAGGTCGCCGCTGGTATTCTTGATATCCTTGTCCAGCTGTTTCTGACGCTCCTGCAACTCGGCGAGCTTTTTCTGCGAATCCGACAGCGAGTCCGCCTTAGCCGGCAGAATCCCCGCCGGCATCGCCGCCATCACCAAAACCGACAGCACCGCCAGTAGGCGGGTGCCGGCACTCCATTTTCTCAGTCGGACGGATTGCATCGGACATACCTCCTTGCCACAGCTTTTCAGTCGGCGTTGTTCTCTTCCCTCAAATATTTCCCCATCGATATAGCGCTTCCCAGCACGCCGGTGAGAACGCCTCCGATCAGGAAACCCAGCAGCAGCACCAGCCACACCTCGGAGAAGGGGATCAGCTTGTAATGGTCACCGAAGGTGAACAGCCTGGCGAGTTGCGTATAGACGAAATAGAGGATCCCGTAGGATATGGCGCCGGATAGGAGGCCGAGCACCATCCCTTCCACCACAAAGGGGAAACGGATGAAGCCGCTCGTCGCCCCGACCGAGCGCATAATATAGATCTCCAGCCTGCGGTTGTAAACTGTCAGCTTGATCGTGTTGGCAATGATGAACAGGGATACGAGCAGCAAAAGGCCGATAATCCACCCGCCCACTGCCAGCACAACCTGACGCACCTTTGTCAGCAGCCCGGCGATTTCCGGCTCATATTCCACCGTGTCGATATGCTCCACCTGCTGAACCTGCATCACCGTCGCGTCGAATTTGGCAAGATCCGCAAAGGTGATGATAAAGGAATCCTGCAGAGGGTTCTCCGCCATCAGGTCCTCGTGCAACTCTTCGGGGAAACTGTCGAGATAGCGAGTCATGAGTTCTTCCTTGGAAACGAACTCGACACTGGCCACGTTGGTGATGCTTTCGAGTTTTTCAGTCATCTGGGCGGTCTGTTCGTCGGTGGCGCCTTCTTCGGCGAATGCCACGATCACGTTCTGCCCGTACATCCACTCGAACGCGCGGTCAATATTCTCAAACACCATATATGCGCCGCCGGTCAGGATCAGGCAGGAGACCAAAACACCGATCGACGCAATGGCCATAAACCGGTTTTGCCACAGGTTGCGGAACCCGACCTGAACCAGATAACGGAAACTACTGAATCGCATGGCTGTCCTCCTCCCTGGGCCCGGAGCTGTCGGAGACGACACAGCCGTCCTGGATTTCAATGACACGCCGCCTAAACGATTTCACCAGGTCGTGCTCATGGGTGACGACCAGAACCGTTGTACCCCGGCGGTTGATTTCGGTGAGAAGCTCCATGATCTCATAAGACATTTCGGGATCGATGTTCCCCGTCGGCTCGTCCGCGATGATGAGGGAAGGATTGTTTACCAGCGCACGGGCCAGGCCCACACGCTGCTGCTCGCCGCCCGACAGCTCGAGCGGGAAGCTTCGTGCCTTGTTCTGCAGCCCCACCAGCCCGAGTATGTACGGCACCCGCCGGCGCACGTCCCGTTTCGATGAACCGATCACCCGCATAGCAAATGCCACGTTGTCAAAGACCGTCATACTGTTAATCAGACGGAAATCCTGAAATACGATCCCCATGGTGCGGCGCAGATAGGGGATTTCCTTGCGCCGGAGCTTCGAAAGCTTGAAATCGTTGACGATCACCTCGCCGGCGTTCGCCACTTCCTCCCGCATAATCAGCTTGAGAAACGTGCTCTTTCCCGCGCCGGAGGCCCCGACAATAAACACAAATTCCCCTTTATCGATACGAATGTTGATATCTTTGAGCGCCTTTATTCCGGTATCATAGGTCTTATGGACCCCTCTGAATTCAATCAAGGGAACACCTCCCGATCGTCCGTATGCAAACTGGGCGCCGCCCACAACCGGAAGCGGCGGCAACCGTCCATCTTCATTATGTCACAGGGGTACTGGACGGCGCAATGCAAAATAATTGCCATATCTGGGCATAAAACCCCTCTTTTTGTCGAGTTTTATCCCAAAACCCATTCCTTATCCTAATCCCGGGCCAAACGATTGTCAAGCCGTTAAGATGTAAGAAAAAAACGGCAGTCATCGTTTGCCGGTCACGATTTCCCTGTTCTAAGGAGAAGCGCGGCCACTCCCGGCCGCAGCTCCGGCGATGCAGGATGGGCCGGCCGCCCCGCTTCAAAGCCCGGCTCCGGATCGGCGCGGCGGACTGTGAAAACACCATAAAACGGCAGCCGGCCACATCCGGCCGGCTGCCGTCCGTTCTTTTAATACTTCACAGGGTTCGCCATCAGATACTTTTTCACCATGAGAGCCACCTTAAACACGATAGCGTCGTCAAATTCGCGCAGGTCGAGTCCTGTCAACCGCTTGATTTTTTCCAGGCGGTAGACGAGGGTGTTGCGATGGACAAAGAGTTTCCGGGACGTTTCAGAGACATTCAGGTTGTTTTCAAAGAAGCGCTGGATGGTAAAGAGGGTTTCCTGATCGAGCGAGTCGATGGAGCCCTTCTTGAACACCTCGCGCAGGAACATCTCGCACAGGGTGGTGGGTAACTGATAGATAAGCCGGGCGATGCCCAGGTTGTCGTAACTGACGATGTTCTTCTCCGTGTCGAACACCTTGCCGACCTCCAGGGCGACCTGGGCCTCTTTGAAGGAACGGGCCAAGTCCTTGATCCCTTCGACAACGGTGCCGATGCCAACCGTAGCCTGGGTATAGAACTCGCCGCCCAGGGTATCGACGATGGAACGGGCCAGCTTTTCCAAATCCTTGGATTCGATGCCGGCGCGGATCTCCTTAATCAGCGCGATATCCGTCTCATTGATATTGATGTCGAAATCCTTGTTTTTATCCGGGAAGAGGTTTTGCACAATGTCATAAGCCGAGATGTCCGTTCTGGCGGAAATCCGGATGAGGAGGACAACCCGGTTGACATCGTTGTTGAAGCGCAGCTCCCGGGCTTTCAAATAGATATCGCCGGGCAGGATATTGTCCAAAATGACATTTTTGACAAAATTGCCCCGGTCGTACTTTTCATCATAATATTGCTTGATGCTGGACAGGGACACCGCCAGCAGCGCCGCGAACTTGGCCGCCTGGTCATCCGTGCCCTCCACAAACAGGATGTGCTCGGCGCGGGGACGGGAACCGAACGGCTTATACGTATAGCCGCCCTTGACGAACAGGTCCTGCGCGGAAAAGGACTCGGCCGTCACAGCATCGGACACCTCGCCGATCCGCCCGAGATCGCTGCAGGCGATGACGGACAGCGTTTCATCAATGACACCAATGGTGCGGTCAATGGCCTCCCGCATTTGATGGACAACACCTTGAAAAAGCCTGTTTGACATATCTGACGTCCCCTTTTATCTTCATTCTCGTGGCATCTTGGACTTACCGCCCGTCAACCGGCCGGGTATTTTGGGATATAAATTCGGAACATAGACAACATTATACTTATTGTACACAATTATTCTGGCAATTTCAAGTAAATTTCCCCCATTAAAATGAAAAAAACCAGAAAAATCCGCTGTTTTCCGTTCACAGACGCAGTCAAACGGGTGGGAAGGCGGGCGCTGCGGTTTCCTTCTTCCCGATCTGCGCCGAAGCCGTGCAAAAATACCGCCGCGCCCCATCGATGGTCCCTTCCTTGAATATCCGGAAAACCCCTAATAGGCCCTGGCGTTCCCATCCACCGAAAAAGCCGCCCGCCGGTTATACACCGGCGGGCAGCTTCCGCATCATTTTCGAAACCGGCCGGTTCTCCGCAATCAGTTGCAGATGGTCTGTTCGGTCTCTTTGTCGAAGAGATGGATCTTCGTGTTGTCGATGACGATATCGATGTTGTCGCTCGGACGGGCGGTGGAGGTCGGCTCGACACGGGCGGTGAAGCTGAAGCCCTCCACGTTCAGATACAGGAAGGTCTCGGCGCCCATCAGCTCGGTGACTTCCACATCGGCCTTGATTTTGTTGTCCGCGAACATCTCGAGATAGCGGGGCTCGTCGTGGACATCCTCAGGACGGATACCCATCATGACCTCTTTGTCCTCATAGGCATCGAGGACGTTCTTCTCGTTCTTCTCGGCCGGCAGCTTGATCTGATACTTGACCCCGCGGGAGGTCTTGGTGTCTTCGGAACCGAACTCCACATAGAAGTCGTCGCCCTTTTTAATCAGCTTGGACTCGATGAAGTTCATCTGGGGACTGCCGATGAAGCCGGCGACAAACATGTTGCAGGGCTTGTCATACAGCTTGTGGGGTGTATCGACCTGCTGGATGAAGCCGTCCTTCATAACCACGATGCGATCGCCCATGGTCATAGCCTCGGTCTGGTCGTGGGTAACATAGATGAAGGTTGTACCCAACTTCTTATGCAGCTTGGAGAGCTCGGTCCTCATCTGGGCGCGCAGCTTGGCGTCCAGGTTGGAGAGCGGTTCGTCGAGCAGGAAGACCTTGGGTTCACGCACGATGGCACGGCCCAGGGCGACACGCTGACGCTGACCGCCGGACAGCGCCTTCGGCTTCCGGTCGAGCAGGTGGGCGATATCCAGGATGCGGGCCGCCTCTTCGACGCGGCGTTTGATCTCGTCCTTGGGGGTTTTCCGCAGTTTCAGGCCGAAAGCCATGTTCTCAAACACGGTCATGTGCGGATACAGCGCATAGTTCTGGAACACCATCGCGATGTCGCGGTCTTTCGGCGCGACATCATTGACCAGCTTTTCGCCGATGTACAGTTCGCCGTCGGAAATCTCTTCCAGGCCGGCGATCATACGCAGGGTGGTGGATTTACCGCAACCGGAAGGTCCGACGAGGATGATGAATTCCTTATCCTTGATCTCCAGATTGAAATCGGAAACCGCTGTGACTCCGCCGGGGTACTTTTTGTAAATGCTTTTCAGAGACAGACTCGCCATAAGAAAACCTCCCAATCATTTGCACAACGCGTTTGGATACGCTAGAGAATACTATTACTATACCAGATTTGCGGTATTTGTACCATTCCTGTAATCCACAAACTTTGCTTTCAGCCTTTATCTAAATTATCTAAGGGCATTTTTCACAAAAATTGTATGGTTGTTCAGCAAACACCGCCTCCTTTTCTGTTTCGGTCAGTTCGCGGCATTCGCCCTCCTCCAGCCGCCTGTCCAGCACCAGCCCGCCGATCGATACCCGCTTGAGCCACAGCACCCGCAGCCCCAGGGCGGCAAACATCCGCTTGATCTGGTGATACCGGCCTTCGGTGATGACGACTTCCGTCAAGGGGTTCCCGCCCTCCTTCAGCACCCGCAGCCCTGCCGGACGGCAGAGGGTCCCGTCCTCCAGGCTTGTCCCCCGGCGGAACGCATCGATATGTTCCGGCAGCACGGCGCCGTCGACAAGGGCGTGGTAGCGCTTCGCGATCTGTTTCCGGGGAGAAAGCACACGGTGGGCGTAATCGCCGTCGTCGGTCAGCAGAACCAGCCCCACCGTGTCCTTGTCCAGACGCCCCGCGGGAAAAAGCCCCTTCCGCCGGAGAGGCTCGGGGACCAAATCCACCACTGTCCTGGCCTTCGGGTCCCGTGACACGCACAGGATCCCGGGCGGTTTGTTGAGCATAATATACTGATACTGCCGGTAACGCAACAGGCGGCCGGCGACCGTGATCTGCCGGCCGTCGGGATCCACCTTGGCAGACGGATCCCGGCAGACGGATCCGTCCACCGTCACCGCACCGGACCGGATGCAGCGCTGGGCGTCGCTGCGGCTCCAAGACCCCTGGGATGCCACCAACTTATCCAGACGCTGCACCATGTCCGTCACCTCTGTCCCGAGTATAGCATACTTTGTTTCAAATGACAAATCCTTTCCCTCTGGAAAATCCCACCGGCCGAATCAGGCACCTTCCGAGGAGGTTTGAATGGTGTTCATAGCGGTCAGTCCGTGCATGAATCCGTCCATCTTCGTCGAGCAGATATCGCCGCCGATGATTTTGTCGTTATAGACATACAAATGAGCCAACACACTCTCCTCCCCGGGATAATTGTCCACCCGGTAGCTCCAGCACTTCACGCGTTTGCCGTGATAGGGCTCGAGATCCATGCCCGCCTCCGCCTGGATCGTGTTGTAATTCTGGAATACCTCGTCGAACTCGTCCGGGATCAGCACTTCCTTGACCTCGGCCGTGGAGGGCGACGCCTCGTATCCCAGCGTTTTCAAAAAGCCGATCCGGGCTTCGTCGCTTGCCGCTTCCACCGGCGTATAGGGCTGCGTGCCGGTGGCGGCTGTCTGGCCCGACGGCCAGGCGATCGCCACCACCAGAATCGCGATCAGCATCACCACGCACACAATGATCGAGATCATCTGCTTTTTGGTGGTCTTTACGGAAAATACAAACACGGTATCGCACCCCGCCTTCCTAGATTGCTACACTATATGCAGCAAAGGTGGCAAGTATGCGCTTCCGGCCGCGAGCGACGGAGCGGCAGACAATCCCCGGCGTTCGGGACAGAGGGCTGGTTTTCAGGGCCAACGAACGAATATCCAGATAACCGGCAGATGATCCTGCGTCTTTGCCTCCTTTCTCCGCACAGAGAAAGGAGGTGCCAAAGCACAGCATGTGCTTT
>ERZ856578.5499-NODE-5499-length-15363-cov-4.204763_pt1 | contig 15363 bp, 13 predicted proteins | sample MGYA00514384_ERZ856578 | MGnify/ENA primary metagenome ERZ856578 (study PRJEB29103, sample SAMN06111958) | human gut metagenome | biome: human gut; feature: ankylosing spondylitis patient; material: healthy_person | host: Homo sapiens | place: China:Hangzhou...
TTTTTTTTTTTTTTAATGATACGGCGACCACCGAGATCTACACTCTTTCCCTACACGACGCTCTTCCGATCTAGCGTACCCTTGCCGCCGCCGAAAAGCTCTTTAAATACCTTGTCGAACTCCTTACTGATCTCTGCAAACTTCTCCTTAAACTGCCTTCGCATCGCCTCATCCAGCTCGACGATGATGCGTTCCAGCGTTTTCTCCGCTTCCACCAGATCGTCGTGCTGTGCCTTCAAAAACGTGTAACGCTCCATCAGATTTTTATAATCTTCGATGGCGTTAACATTGACATCGCCCAGTCTGCGGATCGCTTCCTTGATCGTCTGCGTCTGCTTTTTCATCTCAGCGAGGTCGTTCATCGTCTCATCCCGAAGCTGCGCTGCATCCCGGAGGGTCAGTTCATACTCATTCCACATGTAGTTGACCTGATTCTCCATGGACTCCTCCAGCTTTTCCTTCTGGGCATTTAAGCGGTAAACCTCTTTGTCCAGCGCGCTCATCCGTGCGGACAGCTCTTCGCGCTCCGTGAAGAAGCCTTTCTGCCGTTCTGTAAGTTCTTCCCGCTTTTTACTGTCTGCATTCAGCTTATCCTGCGTATCCGACTGCGTCGTTTTGGAGGATTCGATGGTCTCCTGCAGCCTTTTGATGCTTTCTTCTTTCCCGGCGGCGTCTGCCACGCCGTCTGTCAGGCTCTTTTTGACCTCTTCCAGCTCGCCCTCATATCGTGCGATTTCTCCGGCGATACGGTCTTCATTTGCCTGATAAAATCCGAACTGCTGCCGGATTTTTTCTACATCCATTTCTTTTTCATTCAATACAGCGGTCTGCGCAGCTTCCTGCCTGCGGGCCTCTTCCAGATCCTTCGTAAAGCCCTCGATCTGTTCGTTTTTCTCGCCCTCCAGAGCCTCGGAACGTTCCAGCTCCTGCTTTGTCTCTTCCTTTTCTTTTCGGATCTGCAGCACCTGGGTTTCGATCTCGATCTCTTCTTTTTTAAGGTCTTCGACGCCAGCTTTCGTCTGATCCTTTTTCTCCTGCGCCGCTTCTATATTCAGGCGGGCAGTATTCTGGCGAATAAAAGCGTTTTGCAGCGCAGCGCGGCTCTTTTCCAGCTCTGTCCGGCATTCGTTCCGGTCTTTTTTGAGGTCTTCGATCGAAACGAGCAGCTCATCTACCGCTTTGGCATGCGCCTTTACCTTAAATTCCAGCTCTTCCATCTCACGTCTGCGTCCCAGAAGGTTGCTGCTGTTTTTAAACGCGCCGCCGCTGATCGAACCGCCAGGGGATAAGGATTCGCCCTCCAGCGTCACAATCCGCAGCGAATAGCTGAATTTCCGGGCAAGCTGCGTTGCATGATCGACGTGATCGACGACTACGATTCTGCCGAGCAGCGATTTTGCGACATCGCTGTATTTTTCATCCGTATGTACCAGAGTATGCGCAAGTCCTAAAACCCCAGGCTCCTTTAAGGCTTCTTTCTGCCGAAATTCCTGTGCGTTTTTGATGCTGTTTAACGGCAAAAACGTCGCGCGTCCGCTTTTGGTCTGCTTTAAAAACGAAATCATCCCTTTGGCGGTCGCTTCGTTATCCGTTACGATATTCTGGATGCTGCCGCCAAGAGCCGTCTCAATCGCAGTTTCATATTTTTTCTCTACTTTAATGATGTCCGCGACAACACCGATGATGCCGGGATTTTTATCTTTCTGCTCCATGACGCGGCGGATGCTTCCACCGTAGCCCTCATAGCGCTCCGTCAGGTTACTGACCGCTTCCAGTCTTGTTTTATCCTGATGATACTGCACCTGTGCATCCCGCAACGCCTGATCCATTTTGGCGATCGTCTCCCGAAATTCGTTTAACTTCGCCTCCATCACCGTCTGAGCTTCCTTCCTCGACGCGATTTCCTGCGTCACTGTGTTAAAGGCTTCTTCCAGACTTTTGATACTCTCTTCCTGCTGTACCTCGTCGGACTTGACGCGCAACAGGCGGGAATTCAACTCTGCCCTCCGAATCTGCGCCTGTTCCAGCATCGTATCCTGGCGTCCCATCTTCGTCTTGATCGCCGCACGATCATTCAGCGCATCGATAATCGCGTTTTTGGCATCTTCGATCGACTGGTTTAAACCTGCGACCCGGCTCTGGATGATTTCCAGTTCTGCTGCAGCGCCGTTGCGCTCTTCCTGCAGCTTTTCGAGCCGTTTTTGAATCTCGTTTCGCTGCTGCAGCAGCTTTTCTTTGTCGGCGTTTCGTGCGTCAATCTCCTTGCGCAGTGTCTCTTTTCTGCTCTGCAAGTGTGCTTCATTGCCCCGGATGGAACGGATTTTTTCCTGCAGGACGGCAATTTCACCCTCCAGCTTTCCGCGCAGGACGGACGTATCTGTCAGCTGTGCCCGCGCCTGCTCCATCTGTCGTTCCAGCGCCTCGATCTGCGTTGCAATCCGGTCATATTCTTCCTTAATGCCCTCATATCGGGTCGTCGTATCTTTGAAATCTCCGTCCGCAATCCGGTATTTTTCTTCCGTATCGGAAAGCTGTGCCCGCGTTTTTTCACTTTCCAGCAAAAATACGTTAACGTCCAGCGCTTTCAACGTTTCCCGGTGTTTTAAATAAACCCTTGCCTTTTCCGCCTGTTTGCCCAACGGTTCGACCTGTTTTTCCAGCTCGGACAAAATATCGTTGACACGCACGAGGTTCTGCTGCTCGGATTCCAGTTTTTTTACGGAAGCGTCCTTGCGGCGCTTGTATTTTACGATTCCTGCAGCTTCGTCGAACAGCTCACGGCGCTCTTCCGGGCGCCCACTCAAGATCTTGTCGATCTGACCCTGTCCGATGATCGAATAGCCTTCTTTCCCGATACCGGTGTCGTAAAACAGCTCGTTGACGTCTTTTAAACGACACGGTGTCCCGTTGATCAGATATTCGCTTTCGCCGGAACGGTACAGGCGTCTCGCCACCGTCACTTCATCGTAGTCAATTGCCAGCTGATGGTCGCTGTTATCCAGCGTAATCGCCACATAGGCATAGCCCAGCGGTTTTCTCAATTCGGTACCGGAAAAAATAACGTCCTGCATCGTTGCGCCGCGCAGCTGCTTGATTCGCTGCTCGCCCAGCACCCAGCGCACGGCGTCTGCAACATTACTCTTTCCGCTGCCGTTTGGTCCGACAATACCGGTGATTCCGTTGTGGAACTGAAACAGGATTTTATTGGCAAAGGATTTAAACCCGTGTACTTCTATACTCTTTAAATACATATATTATAGGCTCCTTAGCACTTCCGAAGCTTCAGGATTGCTTCATAAGCCGCCTGCTGCTCCGCCGCCTTTTTGGTACGGCCATGTCCGCTGCCGATCACTTCCCCGTTTCTGACTGCATCAACCCAGAACGATTTGTTGTGATCCGGTCCTTCTTCTCCTTTGAGTTCGTAAGAAAACTCTCCATCGCCTTCTGCCTGCAGAATTTCCTGCAGCACCGTCTTGCTGTCATAGAACAGAATTTTATTTTCCAGATCGGATAAAATGAATCGGTGGATAAAATCATGTGCCGCGTCAAAACCGCCGTCCAAATACAGTGCGCCGATCACTGCCTCCATCACGTCCGAGGTAATCGAATCGCGGTTGCGTCCACCGGTCGCCTCCTCGCCTTTTCCAAGCAACATGTAGCGTCCCAGCTCGATATCCCGTGCGCAGTACGCAAGCGCTGGCTCACAGACCATCGAGGAACGCAGCTTCGTAAGCTTTCCTTCCGGCATCTGCGGATTCTCATGGAAAAGAAAATCGCTGGAAATCAGCTCCAGCACAGCATCTCCCAAAAACTCCAGCCGCTCGTAGTCCTTTAATTTATTGATTCTCTGTTCATTGGCAAAAGAGCTGTGAGTAAGAGCCTGTTTTAACAGACTCTTATCCCGGAACTGATATCCAATCTTTTTTTCCAGCTCACCTATCGTATATTCCTCAGTCATATTGTTCACTCGTTCCTTGTCTTTCTGATCAGCTCTACCGCTTCTCCGACGGTTTTGATCTTTTCTGCCTCTTCTTCTGGTATTGCAATTTCAAACGTCTCTTCAATTTCCTGAATGACCTGGTAAAGATCCAGGGAATCCGCACACAGATCGTCGATAAAATTCGTCTCCTCCGTCAGTTCCCGCGGATCTACGCTCAAAATCTCTGCCACGATCTGTTTCAGCTTTTCAAACTCCATACCCCTTATCCTTCTTCCTTTGCAGCTGCAATGCTGGCTGTAATTTTCCCAACAACATCCTGCTCCTGGAACGTGATGCACTGCAGAATCGTATTTTTAATTTCTACTGATTTGGAGCTTCCGTGGGTCTTTACAACAAGTCCCTTCAAGCCAAGCAGCGGCGCGCCGCCATACTCTTCCAGATCAAATGCCTTTAGGGTCTGCTTCAGTGCAGGTTTTACCAAAAGTGCGCCAATCTTTGAACGCAGATTTGTCATCATGCCGCCCTTTACTTTTTTGATCAGGGTTGCGCCGACACCCTCGTATAATTTCAGGATTACATTACCGACAAACGCTTCACACACAACGACGTCTGCCTTTCCTGCCGGGATATCACGTGCTTCGATACTTCCGATAAAATTGATATCTTTGCATTCTTTCAGCATCGGATAGGTTTCTTTTACCAGTGCATTGCCTTTTTCTTCTTCCACACCGATATTGACGATGGCAACTGTCGGGTTCTTTACTCCCATGACATTTTCCATGTAGATCGACCCCATTCTTGCAAACTGCACCAGCTGGGAAGGTCTTGCATCCACGTTTGCGCCACAGTCAATCAGCAAAGAACAGCCATTTTCTGTCGGGATAAGCGGAGCCAGAGGCGGACGCTCCACACCCTTTGCCCTGCCGACTAACACCTGTCCGCCAACTAAAACCGCGCCGGTGCTTCCCGCAGATACAAACGCGTCGCATTCGCCGTTTTTCACCAGACCTAAACCTTTTACAATGGAGGAATCCTTTTTGCCGCGGATCGCATTGACCGGAGGCTCGCCCGTCTCGATCACTTCGGAAGCGTGTACGACTTCAATCCGCTCTGCCGGATAGGAATAGGCTGCGAGTTCCTTTTTCACAACGTCCTCCTGTCCTACCAGAAAAACCTTCACGCGTTCATCTGCATGAACTGCCTCTACAACACCTTTTATAATCTCTGTCGGCGCGTTGTCCCCGCCCATCGCGTCCACAGCAACTCTGACCAGCTCTGCCATCTTAAAGCACCTGCCCTTTCTTGTTTTTGTTACAGTTCGTTCGTGCCTTTTTACAAATGGCGTGAGCGAACTATAGCATCTTTTACTATACTAAAATACCGTAGAAAAGTCAATTTTCCTGACGGTTTCGGGCAAAAAAATGAGGCTCCCGAAAAATTCCGGAAGCCCTTTTGTTTGCTCGTCTGTTATTCATAACAATAAAATACTCGCAGATTGTGTATTCTATTGTTCATGACAATAGAATCTCACAGAGTGTGATTCTATCGTTTAAGCCTCAACCTTAACGATTTCGCGCTTGTTGTAAGAACCGCAGGCCTTGCAGACTCTGTGAGGCATCATCAGTGCGCCGCATTTGCTGCACTTCACCAGAGTGGGTGCGCTCATTTTCCAATTTGCCCGTCTCTTATCTCTTCTGGACTTGGAAGACTTATTCTTAGGACAGATAGACATCGTTACACCTCCTTATTCGCGTTAAAGACATCCATGATTGCCGCCATCCTCGGATCGGGAACAAAAGTATCGCAGCCGCATGCTCCCGTGTTCAAATCCTTCCCGCAGACAGGACACAGTCCCTTGCAGTCTGGTCTGCACAACACCTTCATAGGCCAGCTTGTCGTAATCTCATTATCGATCAGACTATCTATATTCAGCGAGTAACCTTCCATAAAAGCTTCCTGCTCTTCCAAAGCATCCTGATCAGCACGGTCAGGTGCCACCAGCTTCTGTACGATGGAAAGATCAAACGGAACTTCTACTTCTTCCAAGCATCTGTCACAGGGAATTCCTGCCACAAACTGCAGCTTCGCTTCCACAAGTGCTTCGCCCTGCGCGGTATTCGTCAGCTTCAGCAAAAGCTTACTGCTGCTCTTTACCGGATAAGAGCTTCCATCATGTGTAATCTCTGCAGTCTCCCACGCAAACTCCTGCGTAAGAACTTTGCCTTCGGATGTAAAAACATCTGTCACATTCACTAACATAGTATACTCCTAACGACATGGCAAAATCCAAACGGACTTCATCCATACTCATACGATTATACAGACGCCTTTTGCCTTTGTCAAGATAATTTTCACTAATTCTTTCCGCTTACTTTTTTACGATTCCGTGTTCCATCAAGAAATTCTCCCAGACCTGATAATATTTCGCTTTCAGGTGGATCTGATCAAATGTCCAATCCGCGTATAAATTGCCGTTTTCATCGCAGACCGCTTCGTTGACGTCAATATAAAAAATGTCCTTTCCGTTTGCAAGCGTTGCGATTTCCACATTGCGGATATTGATGTTTGTGTTGTTAAATACTGGATCGGAAGCGTTTTTCTGCCCCGCCACGCGCATGATTCCCTGCACGAAAATAATCGCATCCGGCTGCAGCTCCCGAATCTTATATACCGCCCTCGCATAGGCTTCAAAAAATGATTCCGCCGTTCCCGTGCCCATCTCGTTGATGCCGATCATCAGATAGACTTTTTTGAACTGGTGTCTGGAAAGCGCCTGTTCCAGCGTCAGCTTTTCATCGCCTTTCCGGATAAAATCCTTCGGTTTTTCAAATAAATTATAGACCGTCAGCGATGTCTTGCTGTAAAAGGCCGCCACATCCGCCAGATCGCTGTACTCGTAGAGTCCCTGTGTCCGGGAATCTCCGATAAACACGGCGTCCGCAAAATACTCCTTGTCCACATGGGTAAATTCGAGCGGCTCCTCCTCTGCTTCCTGCGTCTCTTCTGCCGCCTTGCCTGGCATAGCATTTCCGCTTACGCCTGCCTCATTTTCGTCTCTGGTTCCGTTTTTATGATCTGCATCCCGGTCAGCATTCTCCGTCTGTCCGGCTTTTTCTCCCCCGTTTCCTTCATTCGCCTGCCCACCGGTTTCCTCCGTTATTCTGTCTTTTTGCACATCTGCAGCATCCATCGCCGCCGTCTGTACGCTCCTGTCACTCCACGGATAAACGCCCTGTTTTAAATCTATAAAAACAGACGCCAACGCAGGCTGCTTCCAGCTCGCCGGATTTTCTATTTCGCCGGATTTTACCCCATTGGCAACCCCGGCTCCCTCTATCACCAGTCCGCTGACAATCACTGCGGCCAACAGTGGACATTTTTTCCAAAAGCTCATATTTTCTCCATTCTGCAGGTGCTGCCGCGCCAATGAACCCGCACACAATCCTATCTTTTTTAAAAGTTCGCATACATGAACGGGTTGTTCGCCGCATTCGCCATCCGATATACGCTGTACCAGAAAACAACAAACATTGCAGCTACTACTAGCACATTTTTCCTGTGTTTTTCACACCACCGGTAAACCTGCGGGATGCAAAGCAAAATGCCGCCGACAAGCTCCGGAATAAACAGTGTCAGTTCTTTTGCGAAATCCCCGGGATTGACCGCGCTGCCCACGCCAAAGAACGGGAACAGCCGTGCGAAATAAACGCCGATTTCCGGCAGGGTCGGAATTGCAAACACCATCCAGGTCAGTGGAATCACGAACAGTACATATACATGGGATAAAATTTTGCTCTTTTTCAGCCATTTTCCGATCCACAGCTTTTCTATCACGACCAGTAATCCCAAAATCATCCCCCACAGGATAAAATGCAGTCCGCCGCCATGCCAGAAGCCGGTCACCGCCCATACGAGCAATAGGTTGAATACCGTGCGCAGCGTTCCCTTCCGGTTGCCTCCCAGCGGGATATAGAGATAGTCCCGAAACCACGAGCCGAGGGTCATGTGCCAGCGACGGTAAAATTCGCTGACAGAGCGGGACGAATACGGCTGGTCAAAGTTTTTGATCGCCGGAAGCCCGATCATCCTGCCGATTCCGACTGCAATCAGGGAATACCCCGCGAAATCAAAATAGAGCTCCATCGAATAGGCTGCCGCGCCCAGCCATGCAAGCGGCGTCGAAATGCTTTCAAAGCCGATCGTCTGGATATCGTTCCACAAAAAGCCCAGCCGATCCGCCAGCAGCACCTTCATGCCCAGTCCGGCAATGATATATTTCAGCCCGTCTTCTGCCCTTGCCGCCTTCCAGACACCGAACTGCTGCGCCTGTTCCATCTCGCCATATCGCATAATCGGTCCCGAAACGATCTGCGGGAAACAACACAAATATGCGCCAAACCGGAGAAATGAACGCTCCGCGTGCCCGCTTCTGTACACATCAATCAAATAGGAAATGCTTTTAAACGTATAAAAACTAATTCCCACCGGAAGCAGCATATTTTCCTCGAACACATTGGAAAGCTTGAAAAAGATCAGAAGCGACGCGTTGCACAAAACGCTGACAGCCAGCCAGAATTTGCGCTTCTTGACAGTTTGGGGGCTGGCCGTGTTTCTATAGGGCTCCTCTTTCCTCTGATCTACGGTTTCCTCGAAAATCTGCAGTTCGCTCCAGTTTATGGTTTTCCTGCGAAGCCCCCTCACACCCGGATGCGCAATTTTTCCATGAAGCCCCGACATTCTTTTGCCGTCTGCATCCGGCTCCGTCGCCAAACCGTACCCGAATAGCCAGTTGACAACCGACATTCCGAGCAAAATCAGCACATGCGCAGGATCCCCGAGGGCATACAAAATCAAGCTAAACGCAAACAACACAAACATCTGAAACCGCTTCGGAACCGCATAAAAAAGGATCAGGAAAAGCGGCAGATATCGAAACAGAAATTCCAGACTGCTGAATACTAAGGTATGCAAACTTTCTAAATTTCCGATTTCAATTCCTGACATTTTTCCTGATCCCGTCCTTTATTTTCTGACTGGACGCCTTATTTGCCCTTTACAATCGCAAGGGTATGTCTGGCAATCTCCAGTTCTTCATTTGTCGGAATCACAAGCACTTTGGTCTTTGCAGATGGCGTCGAAACGATTCTCTCCTTGCCGCGGATATTGTTGGCTTCCTTATCCAGCTCTACGCCAAGATATTCCAGATATGGACTGCAGATCAGCTCACGGATAACCGGACTGTTTTCACCGATTCCCGCTGTAAAGCAGATCGCATCTGCACCGTTTAATTCTGCCGCATATGCGCCGATATATTTTGCAACCCGAAGGACAAACGCTTTGATCGCCCTTGTCGCCGCCGGATTATTTCCTTCCAGATAAGCGTCTTCCAGATCTCTGAAATCAGAGGAAAAACCATCTGAAAGTCCAAGCACACCAGATTCCTTGTTCAAAATTCTCACTACTTCGTGGATGTTCTTACCATCCTTACCTGCCATCATTTCCAGTACACCCGGATCTACATCACCGCTTCTGGTGCCCATAATCAGACCTTCCAGCGGAGTCAGCCCCATGGAGGTATCCACACATCTGCCGTCCTTGATTGCAGATACGGACGCACCATTTCCGAGGTGACAGATAATCAGTTTTAACGATTCATACGGCTTGCCCAGGATATCCGCCGCACGTCTGGAAACGTACTGGTGGCTCGTGCCGTGGAAACCGTATCTTCTGATCCCAAACTGTTTGTAATAACGGTAAGGAATCGCATATAAATAAGCCTCTTCATCCATCGTCTGATGAAAGGCAGTATCAAATACCGCTACCTGAGGAACACCCGGCAGCTGTAACTCACAATCTTCAATTCCCTGCAGGTTCGCCGGATTATGAAGAGGCGCCAGTACGGTACATTCCATAATCGCTTCTTTTACCTTCGGTGTGATCAGGGTTGCTTCTGAAAAATGCTCGCCGCCGTGTACAACACGGTGTCCGACTGCACCGATCTCGGACAGTTCTTTTACCGCGCCGTCTTCCGGATTCGTCAGTGTCTGCAGCATCAGACGGACAGCATCCTTATGATCTGACATCGGAGCGTCCCATTTACGCTTTTCATGACCGGTCAGTGTGTAGCTGATCCGGCTGCCAGCGATACCAATTCTCTCACATAATCCTTTCGCTGTCAATTCTTCTGTTTCCGAATCGATTAACTGGAATTTCAGCGAAGAACTTCCGCAATTTATGACAAGAATTTTCATTTTTGTATACCCCCGTTCGTGTTATTTGAATCTCACCTCTCCATAATAACAAAAACCATCCCAATTTACAACCAAAATCGAGACGGTTTGCACAATTTTATTCTCAGCAGGCAGTTAGACTCACGGGCTCGCGCTGGCGCGCTTTATTGCCTGTTTCGCAGGCTGCCCGTTCGTTAATGACGTAAGAAAAACAAATGCAGCTCCCATTTCTGGGGGCTGCGCTTGTTTTTCTTTCACACCTATTACGTCGTGAGCATAGCTCACTCTGTAACTTCGCCGTTCTTCAATCATGCAAGCATGCTGACTCACTTGCGCGCGTTACATGAGCTGTGCCTGAACAGCAGTTAATGCTACTACTCCGACGATGTCTTCCCAAGAACAGCCTCTGGACAGGTCGTTTACGGGCTTTGCGATACCCTGCAGCATTGGCCCATAGGCTTCCGCCTTTGCCAGTCTCTGTACCAGCTTGTAGCCGATATTGCCGCAGTCCAGGTTCGGGAAGATCAGAACGTTTGCCTTACCTGCAACTTCGCTGCCAGGCGCTTTGGATTTTGCAACAGAGGGCACAATCGCTGCGTCAGTCTGCAGTTCGCCGTCCAATGTCAGTCCGGGATACTGTTCGTGTGCAATTTCTACCGCTTTTACAACCTTATCTACCAGAGGATGCTTTGCGCTTCCCTTGGTGGAATGGGACAGCATCGCGATAATCGGTTTTGCGCCGACAAGGGTCTTAAAGCTCTTTGCACTGGTGTCTGCAATCGCTGCAAGCTCTTCAGCGGTCGGATCCTGATTCAGTCCACAATCTGCAAACAGGAACGTACCGTGCTCGCCGTATTCACAATTGGGTACATCCAGAATAAAGAAACCGGATACCAGCTTTACACCGGGTGCGGTCTTTAAAATCTGCAGCGCAGGACGAAGGGTATCTGCGGTTGCATGGCATGCACCCGCCACCATTCCGTCTGCATCATTTGCTTTTACCATGATAACACCAAAGGTCATGTTATCGGTCAGCAGAATCTGACGTGCCTTTTCGGGCGTCATTCCCTTATGCTTTCTCGTTTCATATAATAACTGAACGTATTCGTCCAACTTCTCACATTTCGTAGGATCGATCACGCGCACACCGGTCAGATCAACTTCCAGCCATCCTGCACCATCCATGATCTTTTCTTCATTGCCAACCATAATAATGTTGGCAATCCCCTCTTCGATAATATGGGATGCTGCGATCAGCGTTCTCTTGTCATTCGTCTCCGGAAGTACGATCGTCTTTCTGTCCGATCTGGCTTTTTCTTTGATGATGTCAATATAAGACATTCTGCTTCTCCTTTCATTTTCTGATTTTCACGTTTTCGTTCTCGATGTCTGATAGATAAATTATAACATTTTCCCCATTCGAGACAAGGCAAATTTCTCAAATCTTTGTATAAAATGAAGGACACAGTTCACTCATAGATCTCTACAAGCAGATTTCATGCTTGCATGAAAAGATGCTTGTAGAGATCTACGAAGGGAGCGCCATTTCATGAGCAAAAAGGAGCTGCGCAGCAGCGAAAAAGCAGCGAAGCTGCGTTTTTTGCGAATGATGTGACGCGGGCGAACCGGGCAAACCAGCTCCGGACACAAAAAACTGCCGCCGGCAAAACCTGCCGACAGCAGTTTTTTGTGTTTCTTATAAAAGTTTGTGCAGCTTACATCATACCCATGCCGCCTGCACCGCCGGCGGGCATTGCAGGAGTGTCTTCCTTAATGCTTGCAACAACGGATTCGGTTGTCAGCAGTGTGCTTGCAACGCTGGTTGCGTTCTGCAGAGCGCTTCTGGTAACCTTTGCAGGGTCCAGAATACCTGCGTCGATCATATTTACATAAGTCTCATTCAGGGCATCGAAACCGAAGCCGATCGGGGACTCTTTTACCTTGTTGATGATAACGCTGCCTTCCAGGCCTGCGTTTGCTGCGATATAGTACAGAGGAGCTTCCAGAGCCTTCAGTACAATCTTCGCGCCGGTCTTCTCATCGCCTTCCAGTGTATTTGCCAGAGCTTCTACATCCTTTGCAGCGTGGATATATGCAGAACCGCCGCCTGCGATGATACCTTCTTCTACTGCTGCACGGGTAGCTGCCAGAGCGTCTTCCATACGCAGTTTTGCTTCTTTCATCTCGGTTTCCGTTGCAGCGCCGACACGGATCACTGCTACGCCGCCAGCCAGCTTGGCAAGTCTCTCCTGCAGCTTTTCTCTGTCGAAATCAGAAGTGGTCTCTTCGATCTGCTTCTTGATCTGTGCAACTCTCGCTGCGATTGCAGCCTTGTCGCCTTCCCCGTCAACAATGATGGTGTTCTCTTTCTGAACCTTAACAGATTTTGCACGGCCGAGCATATCCATTGTGGTCTCTTTTAATTCCAGGCCGAGTTCGGAGCTGATCACCTGTCCGCCGGTCAGGATTGCAATATCCTCCAGCATAGCCTTTCTTCTGTCGCCATAGCCAGGAGCTTTAACAGCTACTACATTGAAAGTGCCGCGCAGCTTGTTGACGATCAGGGTGGTCAGAGCCTCGCCCTCTACGTCCTCAGCGATGATCAGCAGCTTTGCGCCGGACTGAACAATCTGCTCCAGTAAAGGCAGGATCTCCTGAATGTTAGAAATCTTCTTATCGGTAATCAGGATATACGGATTGTCCAGAACTGCTTCCATCTTATCCATATCAGTAGCCATGTATGCAGAGATATAACCTCTGTCAAACTGCATACCTTCTACCAGATCCAGCTCTGTCTTCATGGTCTTGCTTTCTTCGATAGTAATAACGCCATCGTTGGAAACCTTTTCCATCGCATCTGCAACCATCTGACCAACTTCATCGCTTGCTGCAGAAATCGCTGCAACTCTTGCAATGTGGTTCTTACCGTTGACCTTCTGGCTCATCTTCTGAATAGAATCTACGGCACACTCGGTTGCCTTCTGCATACCTTTTCTTAAAATGATCGGATTTGCACCTGCTGCCAGGTTGCTCATGCCAGCGCCGATCATTGCCTGTGCCAGAACAGTTGCGGTTGTGGTGCCGTCACCTGCAACGTCATTGGTCTTTGTTGCAACTTCTTTTACCAGCTGTGCACCCATGTTCTCGAATGCATCTTCCAGCTCGATCTCTTTTGCGATGGTCACACCATCGTTGGTGATCAGCGGAGCGCCGTAGGATTTATCCAGTGCTACGTTACGTCCCTTGGGTCCAAGGGTTACTCTGACGGTATTTGCCAGCTTATCAACGCCGGCTTCCAGTGCTGCACGCGCTTCTGCGCCGTATTTAATTTCCTTTGCCATAATAAATCAGCCTCCTAATTCAAGTTTAAACTCACGCTTCGATTACTGCCAGAATGTCTGACTGCTTTACAACGATATATTCTTCGTCATCCAGTTTCACATCAGTACCTGCGTACTTGGAGTAAATGACCTGATCGCCAACCTTAACTTCCATTTTCACTTCTTTGCCGTCCACCACTCCGCCGGGGCCAACTGCAATGACTTCTGCCTGCTGGGGCTTCTCTTTATTCTGTCCGGGAAGAACAATTCCGGATTTGGTTGTCTCTTCTGCAACCAGCTGCTTTAATACAACTCTGTCACCTAACGGTACTAACTTCATGATAACTGCCTCCTTATATGAAAATTCATACTTTCGTATTTACTGTTAGCACTCATTTGTCCTGAGTGCTAAACACTATATGTATATTATGTTTCTTCGGTCGATTATGCAACACAGCTGAGCGCCGTTCATGTTCTATTTTCTTTTATTTTCTTTTATTTTCTCGTTATTTCTTTCATTTTCATATCAGGTTTATGAAAGTAGAATTTCATACTTTTTTTAGAATTCCACTCTGCCGCAGCAGGATCCCCACAGAGTATTTTGCATCGTATGGGCAATTTCATTTCTTATACACAAAAAGGCACATGCAAAAGCTGTTACCCTTTTCCATGTGCCCTGTATTTTCCATTCCTGACAACAGAAAGATCGTAGAACATGCATTCTATTGTTTCAGATTTCGAAAGCTGCTTCCCCTATAAAGAAGCTGCAGCCTGCCGATAAACCAGTCTGTCCAATATTGCCAGAATTTATACTCTGGACAGATAGAAAATTCCTTTTATATTAGGAAGAAACAGGCTTTTTGTTCTGCTTTTGTTGCTATTTTTTATATCCTGTACCAAATTTTCTGACATGGCATTGAATTAAATTTATTATCCGCTGCATATTACTCCAGTATTTTTACCTTGTGCACCACACCGACAATGCCGCGTGCGGCGAATTGCTGCCGTGCGATCTCCGCCAGCTCTTTTGTCCAGGCATCCGCTACCGATACTGTATAGATCACGCCCGGATCCACCGCAGGCTGCGACCACAGCATCGGATCCTCATAGGCTATGTCAAGGTCTACATCGCCTTTGATGCCCGGGATCTCGCCGCAGCTCGTGTACTGCCACCCAGATATATCACCGTCAACATCAGGCTTGTATTTCTGATCCGGCTCATCATCAAACCGCATTGTACGATAGCCGCGATAATAACGTGCTATCCACAACCGTGTCCCGGCAAACGCATTAAAGTCAAACCAGCGCTCCTTATACACATACAGCCCAACATACAGCCCAAAACCGTACCCTGCTGCCGTGATAACCTCCTGCGCCGCACGGATACACTCCGTCAGCTTTGCAGCACCCAGCGGCCGCAGCACGTCCTTGTCCTCTACATCCCACCAGACCATTGTACCGGTCAGATGATGTGACCTCAACAGTTCCACGACCTGCTGTGCTTCCTGTCGCGCTGCGTCCTGTGTAGCTGCGTAGGTATACTTATATACAGACACAGGTATATTGTGCTTCCGACAGCCCTCCAGATTTGTAGCAAACTGATGGTCTGTCTTGCCTGATCGGCGCACGCTGCGCAGGATTGCGAAAGAAACCTTTGCCGCTGCCACCTGCTCCCAGTCAATCACGCCCTGATTATCTGATACGTCAATTCCTTTCCACATAAAAAACACCTCCATATGATACAGGGCGACCGCAGCCGCCCTAGAATCGCGCTTAACCCTGCGTGGGAGATTATCGGATCACTGTATCCTTTCTTCCGTTCCATCGCCCTGAGAATCAATCTTATTCTTCAACACAGAGACATATTTCATCA
>ERZ856578.5505-NODE-5505-length-15328-cov-6.149302_pt1 | contig 15328 bp, 10 predicted proteins | sample MGYA00514384_ERZ856578 | MGnify/ENA primary metagenome ERZ856578 (study PRJEB29103, sample SAMN06111958) | human gut metagenome | biome: human gut; feature: ankylosing spondylitis patient; material: healthy_person | host: Homo sapiens | place: China:Hangzhou...
TTTTGTATAGTCAACTACTTCTCCAAAAGGTGGGTATGGGCTGGCATAAATCATCTCATATTCATAGCTGTTGCTGCTCTCATCATACTCGCAATGCTCTCTCAGCTGTTCTACAGATACCGGAAAATAAGTAGTCATTATCTTTTCATATTCCTCTGCCGGAATTTTCCAACCTTCCGTTTTCAGATTTTCTCCCATATAAATTCGATAGATGTCTTCATACATACAAGGCATCAAAATATCTTCTACGTTACTGCTGTCCCAGTTTGTGACAAGCACATTGTAATTCACATAACTTAATCCTGATATGTATTTCTCTGTCAGTTCCCTGCAGTCTTCCGGAAGCGGTTCTGTTCTCCAATACTGTCTTAAACTTGAATGTGCAATCACATATTCATATGCGTAGATAAAATACCCTTTTTCCGTAAGTTTAATTTCAGCCACATTACTTACCGAAGTTCCCTGTATTTCCGGCATACCGCCTTCCTTCCACCGAACGCCTATATAATAAGTCTGCAACTCACCTTTCCGGTAAATAAAAGTAACTGCTCCAATCAGTCCATCCCTATGTACTTCGAATACCGTAACCATTGAGTCCCGTCCATCCAAGTAATCTGCATAAAATGTTTCGATTGCTTCATGGTTTTGCATGGCAGTATCTTCTTCAACACTTACCAGACCGCTTGTGCCCAATTGCTCCACCACAGTTTTCCTCTGCTCGTCGGTAAATTCGCTAATGCCGGAAGAATAACTTGGTGCATCTGCAATTACAATATCCTTATAGATTTCTGCTACCGAATCTGCCGCTGACAAAACCATACTCTGCAATTGTTCCTTTTCCTCATCTGAGATAAGACAATCACTGGCTTGCGGAATAAACCAATATGCTGACTCTGTGGAAGTTTCCGCATTCTCGGCTTCTTCTGTTTCTGCTTCGCTATTTTCGATTTCTACAGGTGGCTCCCATACTTCTTCTGCCACCTTTTGTTCTTCTTCATGTATTTTCCCCCAACAGATCGCCCCAACTATCACGAAAATCAACAGCAGTGAAATTGGAAGTCCACATCTTCTAAGCAGCCATTTTACATCTTCCATTATTCGCCTCCGTACAATTCTTCCCATTCTTCTAACGTCAACCGTGGCGTATGCCAAGTTTCTCTGCAGTTGTCTTCAGATGGTATAATTCGGTTAGATACATATTGTACCCCTCCATCCTCTAACGGACGGACCACAACCTCGTGAGCATATACCTTGGAATCACCCGCATAAGGGAATACTACATTGGCTGTAAGTGTAATTGTCCCATCATTGTTTTCTGTAAAACCTACTACCTCTGAATATGGATATTCGGGGTACTCTACTTCTTCAAAGCCTCTCGGCTTATATTCATAAGTTGAATCCTCTGAATCATAGATGGTTTTTGATTGTAGCATTTCACTATCAATGTTGAAATATTTCATAATAACACTTTCAAATTCCTCTTTTGGAATCTGATAAACTGCACTGACTGATAAGTTGTCATCAGCAACATAGGGAACATACTGACCATTCGCTTTTGGATAAAGAATGTCATACATATCATAGAAATTCAAATCTCCAAAATCATCCTCGCTCCAATCTACAATGAACATATTATTCTGTTCAAAGCTGATTGGGCGGAGGTATTTCCGACTCAACACCCTATATCTTTCATCCAATGGCTGTACTCGTAATGCGGTATGCTCCTCTGCCCCACTCAACGTAAGAACATACAATTCTTCTGAAAACCAGACACCGGAAAACATCAGGTAACCTTCTTCTGTATAATTCCAATACTCCGCTTGATAGTTTCCTATAACCTCTCTTTTCATATTTCCATTTTCATACTTGTAATAGCTTCTGACCACATCTACATTTCCGTCTTTTGTGTGCAAATCGTATTTTACAAATCCGCCCAAATAGCTGACTTCAAGAATCGTTATTTCTGCTTCCTCCTGTGCATCCACCTTTTCGCAGAATTCCACTACCTTCTCTGGTTCCGTCATGTTAATTTGATTTCTGCTGTCAACAGCCGGATATCCATTTTCTCCAAGGCGATTAACAATACTTCGAATCATTTCCAAATCAGCTATCTTATTTTGTTCTGCTGCTTCTTTATAAAGATCCATACAGATTTCTATAATTTCTTCCGCATTCTCCTGAGAATTTTCTGTTGCCTCCTGAACCTCAATGAAGGGATCATCAACCTGTATTTCTTCCGGGGACATATCACTGCACCCCGAAATGGTACAACTCAGAAGTATTTGTATCATACATAGTCTCATTCCCATGCCTCTCCTTTTTTCTTTCATATAGACCTCCGTTCTTTTTTCTAATATGGTAATATCCTGATTTTCAATGTACAGCACTTTAATTATTACATTTGTAAGATTTTTGGGTAAAAAATTTTCTCCAACAATACAATATACTCTCTTGAATATTACACCTGTAAGATTTATAAGTCAAGTTATCTTTATACAAAAAGGCTCCTGCCAGGAGGTATCATACATTTTCGCAAAAGTGATACCTTTTAGCAAAAGCCTATTATTCAGCAGAGTCTCAAAACACCCCTCTGCTACGATATTCAAATGGTTCATTCATAAGGCTACAAAATACACATTCATTTTTGCTCCTTAATATCCAACAAACCGCAGAAAATCAAGGTTTCTTTGAAAGCAGACAAACTGTTTCAACATTGGCTGACCATGGAAACATGTCAACGCAGCAAGCCCTTTCAACCCGGTATCCATACCCCTGCAGCATCTCCAGATCCCTCGCCAGACTGGTGGGTTTACAGGAGATATAGATCATACGGTCTACACCATAATCAATAATCTTCTTCAGTGCTTTTGGATGGATGCCATCCCGCGGAGGGTCAAGCACAATGAAATCTGGCCGGTCACTGATGGTGTCCAGCATTTTCAATACATCTCCGGCAATGAATTCACAGTTGGTCAGTCCGTTGAGCTTTGCATTTTCTCCTGCCGCCTTTACAGCCTCCTCCACGATCTCCACACCGATTACTTTCTTTGCCACTGGTGCCAACATCTGAGCAATGGTTCCAGTTCCGCTGTACAGGTCGAAGATCACCTGATCCTTCGTGTCTCCTACATAGGATCTGGCTGTATCATAGAGTACCTCTGCTCCCAGAGAATTGGTCTGGAAAAAAGAGAATGTAGAGATGCGGAAGCGTAATCCCAGAAGTTCCTCATAAAAATATTCCTCTCCGTACAACACTTCTGTCCGGTCACTCTGCACCACATCTGCCAGACTGTCATTCGTCGTATGAAGGATTCCTGCAAAGCTGCCTTCCAGCGGAAGTTTCAGCAATGTCTCCTTCCAGCCTTCCAGATCCACATCCATCTGACTGGTGGTTACCAGTGACACCAGGATCTGACCGGTACGGGCTGCTTTTCTGACTAACAGGTGACGGAGATATCCTGTGTGCTGCAGTTTTCTGTAAAACGGAGTTCCCAGCTCTGTAAAATAATCAAGTGTTGCACGCAGGATCTTACGGAAATCACCGTCTGTCAGCCGGCAGCCATCCACGGTCACGATATCGTAGAAGCTGCCCCGCTTATGCATGCCAAGTGCCAAAGGACCGTCTTTTACTTCATCTCCAAAGGAGAACTCCATCTTATTGCGATAGTCATAATGACTAGGACTTTCCTTAATCCCTTCAAATACATATTCATAACCAAAATCCTGGATTGCTCCATCCAGCAGCTCTTTTACCTGAGTTTCTTTCAGGTGAAGCTGCTCCTCATAAGAGAGATTCTGATAGGTACATCCACCGCAGTCGGCAAAATGCGGACATACCGGCTCGCACTCCAACGGAGATTTTTCCAGGACTTCCAGGATCCGTCCCTCTGCCCGGCCACTGCGAACTTTATTCACAGAAAACCGTACCTTCTGTCCTGGCACACCATTTTTCACAATCACCGTCTTGCCATCCACGGTGATATGTCCTTTATTAGGGAATGCGACTTTCTCGATCACTCCCTCAAATACCTGTCCTTTTTTCATGTATGTTCCTTTCTGTCTAAAACCAGCAAAAGCTCCTCCCGTGGGAAAACATTGTCCCTGCAGGAGGAGCTTTTGTCACTGTGTCAGAAGCTTTTACTCTTCTGTATCATCCTCGTCTTCGTCCTCATCATCAAAGAAATCATCGTCGTAATCATCATCGAAGTCTTCATCAAAATCTTCCAGATAATCCGGCGTAAAGAAACGATATACTGCATATGCGATTCCCGCTACTGCTGCTACTGCAGCCACGACGATCAGCACCCACATCAGCACGTTCTGTTTTTTCTCTTCTTCCTTCTTGATATGAAGCAGTTCACTCAGCATTTCATTGGTCTTTGCTGCATTGATGATGTCTTCAACACGGCCCATGGCAGATACCTCTTTTCTGTTTTAATTATGGTTAAGTATATCATACTCTGATAGGATTTGCAATCACCGCACCATTCATACCTTCTTCAATTTTGCAAAGGATGCGAACATTTTTTTCACACCGAACCGTTCAAAATCCACTTTGACTTCATAGTCTCTTCCGCCCTCAGTGATCTCCAGTACGGTTCCTTTTCCGAATTTTACATGAGACACCTGATCACCCACCGTATAGTCCAGCTTATCTGCTTTCACCACTTTGAACTGCTGCGGATCAAACGTCTTTGTCCGGAACGCTTCCTTTGCTTTCTGATAAGATGTATTCTGCGGCACTTCCGGCTTCTTTGGTTCTCTTGGCATCACACTCTTACGCGCCAGCAGCTCTGGGGGAATCTCACGCACAAATCGGGACACATTATTATACTGGGTCTCTCCGCGTACCATCCGGCAGCGGGCGCAGGTGATGGTCAGTTCCTTCATGGCACGGGTGATCCCCACATAACACAGACGCCGCTCCTCTTCGATCTCCTCGGTGGGATCATCTGCCGCAATGGACATATAGCTTGGGAACAATCCATCCTCCATACCAGCCAGATATACATATGGAAACTCCAGACCCTTAGCACTATGAAGCGTCATAAGCAGCACACGGTTGTCTCCATCTTCCACACTGTCAATATCTGCCACAAGAGCTACTTCTTCCAGGAATCCACTTAGATTCGGTTCTTCAGCTCCTTCTTCGTAGGTAACTGCTTTATTGATGAACTCGTCGATATTTTCCAGTCTCGCCTCAGACTCGTCGGTATCTTCATTTTTCAGGTCTTCTGCATATCCGGTCTTATCAAGGATTGCCTGGATCAGATCCTGCATACTCATATCTGCCAGTGACAGACGCATCTCATGGATCAGATGCACAAAGGGCTGGATCTTCAATGCCGCTTTCCCAAGGCCCGGAATCTCACCTGCCTCTTCCAATGCTTCAAAGAAGCTGATATCTCTGGAATCAGCATAGGCCTGTACTTTTGCAAGTGTTACATTTCCAATCCCCCGCTTGGGAACATTGATAATTCTGCGGACTGCCAGATCATCCTTTCCATTATCGATGGTCTTCAGATATGCCAGAATATCCTTAATCTCTTTTCTGGAATAAAAATTTACACCTCCAACGATCTTGTATGGAATGTTGGCATACAGGAACTTTTCCTCAAAGAGACGGGACTGGGCATTGGTCCGGTAAAGAACTGCAAAATCCTGATATTCTGCTTCCCCTTTCCGCACCTTTTTACTGATCTCCCCGGACACATATTCCGCTTCCTCATAGCCATTCTGGAACTGCTGGAACAGGATTGGCTCACCCTGTTCGTTCTCCGTCCAGAGTGCCTTCTCCTTACGCCCTCTGTTATTGGCGATCACGCCATTGGCTGCATTCAGGATATTCTGTGTGGAACGATAATTCTGCTCCAGTTTTACCACCTTTGCATCTGGAAATACTTTCTCAAAATCCAGAATATTGCGGATATTGGCGCCACGAAACTTGTAAATAGACTGATCATCATCACCGACTACACACAGATTACGGTACTGACGAGCCAGCGTACTGATAAATTTGAACTGCACGGTATTGGTGTCCTGATACTCGTCCACCATGATGTAACGAAAACGGTTCTGATAGTATTCCAGCACATCCGGGCAGCTCTGGAACAGCTCCACCGTCTTCACCAGCAAGTCATCAAAATCCAGCGCATTATTTTTCTTCAATTCCTTCTGATACTCCACATAAGCCTGCGCAATCTTCTCCTGACGGAAATCGCCTTTCGCCTCCAGCAAAAACTCATTGGGTGAAATATATTCGTCTTTGGCATGAGAGATCACATTCAGAAGCATGCGTTCCTTATAGAGTTTCGAATCCAGCTGTAGCTTCTGACAGACGCTTTTCATCACCGTCTTCTGATCTTCCGTATCATAAATAGTAAAATTCGTATCATACCCCAGCCGGTCAATATACCGGCGCAGGATCCGCACACAGGTAGAATGGAATGTGCTGACCCAGATGCTCTCCGAACCATATCCCACGATCTTATCCACACGTTCCCGCATCTCTCCGGCCGCCTTATTAGTAAATGTGATAGCCAGAATATTCCACGGATTCACTCCGCATTCATCGATCAGATGAGCGATCCGATAGGTGAGTACTCTCGTCTTGCCAGATCCGGCTCCCGCCAGGATCAGAAGCGGTCCATCCACATGCAGCACCGCTTCCTGCTGCTCTCGATTCAATAATTCCAGATCACTCATACTATTCTCCTCATTTATGTATCATTTTATGCCTATCTTACCACAAGAACAAGTGTTTGACAATTGATTTCCGGAAGACAGGGATTTATAATGTGAATATTGATTCAGAACCATGCACTTATTTTGCGAATATGGCTCTGAATCAATATTCGCACCCCCAAGAAAGGATTTTGCATATGCTGAAAAAAATGAAACGCGCGCTGGCACTTGGTGCTGTTGCGGCTATCGCCTTATTATTCATGGTAACTTTGATCCTGGCTTTTATTGACACAGAGAAAGCCCGGGAACTTCTGATGGCTTCTATTGTAGCAACCATCGTGATCCCCACACTGATCTATGTTTACCTCTGGCTCTTCCAGCTATTTACCAAAAAGAAGGATGACGAAAAATAGCTTCTTCACATTCTGCTGACTTTTGCATACATTACATTATAATTTTCTGTGCAAAGGGAATGAGTTCATGAAAAAAATTATCTGTGTTCTGCTTGCCGCCTCCCTTCTGGTTCTTCCAGGATGCGGCAGCAGCAATTCCGGTACTTCTGATGGAGATGGTACTCTTACGCCTGTCACTTTAAATGAAGTGGCACATTCCATCTTCTACGCCCCACAGTATGTAGCAATTGAAAATGGATATTTTGAAGAGGAAGGGATTGATCTGACTCTGGTGACCGGCTTTGGTGCCGACAAAGTGGCAACTGCCGTAGTCTCCGGTGATGCTGATATCGGTTTCATGGGAAGCGAATCCTCCATCTACATTTATCATCAGAATCCAGATGATTATCTGATAAATTTCGCGCAGCTTACCCAACGTGCCGGCAACTTTCTTGTCTCCCGTAAACCTGTGGAGAATTTCCAGTGGGATGACCTGAAAGGATCTTATGTCCTTGGTGGCCGGGCTGGCGGCATGCCGGAAATGGTCTTTGAGTTTATCCTGAAAAAACATAATATTGATCCAACAACAGATCTGACCATCGATCAAAGTATTGATTTTGGTTCTACAGCTGCTGCTTTCACCGGAAGCAGTTCCCCGGCAGATTTCACCGTGGAGTTTGAACCAGCTGCCACCACGCTGGAACAGGAAGGTGCCGGATACGTAATCGCTTCTCTCGGTGAGGCTTCCGGTTATGTGCCTTACACTGCTTACAGTGTAAAACAAAGCTATCTGACCGAGCACCCGGATATCCTGCAGGCATTTACCAATGCCCTTCAGAAAGGCATGGATTATGTACAGACTCACACACCGGAAGAGATTGCCAAAGTGATCCAGCCACAGTTCAAAGAGACAGATCTTGATACCATCACAGCCATTGTAACCCGTTATTACGAGCAGGACACCTGGAAAGAAGATCTGATCTTTGAGCAGGACAGTTTTGATCTGCTTCAGAATATTCTGGAAGAAGCCGGAGAACTGCCCGCATGGACGCCCTACGAGGATCTGGTAAATACTGAGTTTGCAGTGCAGGCAGTTCGGTAACATCCATTTCTCCGGAATCTTTTGGTCATTATTTCTACTTTATGTAGTTTTTAATACTATTTCTATTGACAAATACCCTGTGCCGCTCTATAATTAGTTTGATAATCAAAATATTACAGAGGAGAATAACATGAAACCTTTACAAATTGGAGATAAACTGGCAAAACTGCCGCTGATCCAGGGAGGCATGGGTGTGGGAGTCAGTCTCTCACGTCTGGCCGGAGCCGTGGCTCGCGCTGGCGGCATCGGCATCATATCCACTGCCCAGATTGGATTTCGGGAAGCAGATTTCCAGAAGGATACCAAAGCTGCCAATCTGCGTGCTATGGTGGCAGAACTAAAAAAAGCCCGCGACATTGCTGCAGATGCAGACGGCAAATGCCAGGGACTTATCGGATATAATATCATGGTTGCCACGAAGGACTATGCGGATTACGTAAAAACGGCTGCCCACGCCGGCGCCGATGTGATCATCTCCGGTGCCGGTCTGCCGGTAGATCTGCCGGAATATGTGACAGGTACTGACACCAAGATCGCACCTATCGTCTCTTCGGAAAAAGCAGCACGTATCATCCTGAAAATGTGGGATCGTCGATATAAGCGCACTGCAGACTTTGTAGTCATTGAAGGAGCTCACGCAGGCGGACATCTGGGATTTTCCAGAGAAGAGCTGAATCATCTGTACGAACCAGATTACGAGGCTAACTATGATGATGAGATCCGCCGGATCATCGCCTGCGTCCATGAGTATGGTGAGAAATATGGTGTCCATATTCCGGTTATCACTGCCGGAGGCATCATGAATGCCAGACAGGTACAGCATGCTTTTGCGCTTGGTGCTGAAGGTGTTCAGGTGGCTACTCCTTTTGTCACAACAGAAGAATGTGATGCTGCTCCTGCCTACAAACAGGCTTATGTAAATGCAAAAAAAGAAGACATTGAGATCGTTACAAGTCCGGTAGGTATGCCGGGCCGGGCGATTCACAATGCCTTTCTTGAAAAAGTTGCACAGCAGAAGGAGCACATCACCCACTGCTTCCGTTGTCTGGAAAAATGTAATCCTACCCAGGCTCCTTACTGTATCACCCAGGCTCTGATCCGTGCCGTAGAAGGTGACGTAGAAAATGGTCTGATCTTCTGCGGGGACAATGTGCAGTATCTTGATCATATCGGAACGGTGGAGGAAGTGGTGCATGCTCTTTTTCCGGAGAGTTAAATAAAATGAGGGACTGTGCCAAGTTGTTGCAGTCCCTCAAAAAAACGTGACGTTTTTATTTTGCATTTTTCTGTGCCTCGATCTGCTCTGCCAGATCTGTCAGATACAGATACCGTTCCATCTTCTCATCCAGGAGAGCTTCCTGTTCTTCCTTCTCCTGGGTGAGTTTACCAAGCTTCACAAAATCTGTAGCGGAAAGATTGATCTGTCGATCCAGCTCTGCAATATGATCTTCAATTCCCGCGATCACAGCCTCAATGGTCTCATAATCTTTCTGCTCCTGCCAGGTAAATTTAAGCTTTTTCTGTCTGACCTTCTCCGTCTTCTCTGAAGCATCCTTTTTCGTTTTCACGGTGATCTCTGGCTCTTCCCACTGCTTCTTTGCCTCCAGATAATCAGAATAACCGCCCTCATACTGTCGCAGAAATCCACCTGTCTCAAAAGCAAAGATCCGGTCTACCACTTTATCCAGAAAATACCGGTCATGAGATACCGTGATCAGAATACCCGGAAATTTCTCCAGATAATCTTCCAGGATCGCCAATGTCTGAATATCCAGATCATTGGTCGGCTCGTCCAGGATCAAAATATTCGGTGCCTCCATCAGCACCTTCAGAAGATAAAGTCTTCTCTTTTCTCCACCGGACAACTTACCAATCAGAGAATACTGAAGTGTTGCGTCAAACAAAAATCGCTCCAGCATCACAGAAGCCGACACCATGCCATCCTCTGTCTTCACATATTCCGCCGTATCACGGATATAATCAATAACCCTCTGGGACGGGTCCAGGGATTCATTTTCCTGTGAAAAATAACCCAGTTTTACAGTAGGGCCAAGGATTACCTGACCTTCGTCCGGCTCTTCGATCCCCATGATCATCTTCATCATGGTTGTCTTTCCACATCCATTGGCTCCCACAAAGCCGATTCTGTCCTGCCTGCGGAACGCATAGCTGAAATCATGGATCAGTTCACGTCCTCCAAATCCCTTGGAAATATGTTCTAATTCCAACGTCTTTTTTCCAAGCCTTGATGAGACCGTATTCACTTCTACCTTCCCATCCTGCACCGGCGCCTTTGTTGTATTTTTCAGTTCCTCATATCTCTGAATATGAGCTTTCTGCTTGGTGGATCTGGCTCTGGCTCCCCGCTTCATCCACTCCAGCTCAATACGCAGGATATTCTTATTTTTCTGATAGGTTGCCAGTTCCATATCTTCCCTGGCAGCTTTTGCCTCCAAAAATCCTTCAAAATTCGTCTGATAGTTATAAAGTTTACCTTTGTCGATCTCCACGATCCGGTTGCAGACTCGATCCAGAAAATACCGGTCGTGGGTCACCATCACCAATGCTCCTTTACGCCGGATCAGCGTCTGTTCCAGCCACAGGATCATATCGCTGTTCAGATGGTTGGTAGGCTCATCCAGCAGCAAAATATCGCAGGGTGCCATCAATGCTGCAGCCAGTGCCACTTTCTTTTTCTGTCCGCCGGACAGATGGTCGATCACTTCATTTTCATCCAGAAATCCCATCTGATTCAGCATGGCCTTGCTGTCACCTGCGATACTCCATTCATTATCCTCTGTCTTATTGGCAGTCACTACATAATCATAGATGGTCATGCCCTTTGGAAATTCAGGATTCTGTGGCAGATAACGCACATACACCTTGTTGCCGCGCACCACTTCTCCCTCATCTGGCTCCTCCACTCCTGCAAGAATTCGTAAGAGCGTGGATTTTCCGGTTCCATTGATACCAACGATTCCTACTTTATCTTTCTCTTCAATGCTGAAATCCGCCCCGGTAAACAGTTCTTTATCCGTATAATGTTTGGTCAGCTCTTTCGCTGTTAATAAATTCATGTTTGCTCCTTCTATCTTGTTCCATATATAAAAAGAGCCGCCGCTTCTGGCGGCAGCTCCTGCTTATGCTTCAAAATCCTGCTCATGCAGCAGACGATAGCCTTCTTCGTCCACGCTCTTTCCGGTGATCTTTGCAACCAGCTTGCGGACACCACCTTTTTCCGAATGTTCGATGGCTGCGTCTACCATGTCTTTCACCTCTGCCACTGATACCCGGTGATCGTTCGTCTGACCATTTCCAATCCGGTCATAAAGTGCCAGCACGGCAAATTCATCATAAGAGAATCCCAGCTCTCTTGCATAAGATCTTGCAAATGCAATCAATTCATCATTCGTAAATACCGGAATATCTACCTTGTACTCAAACTTGGATGCCAGATTGGAATTCTTGTGAAACAGCCTCTGGATCTCTGCCTTCTGGTCTTCCAGTATGATCAGAAGACCTCCTGTATCACCCTCCATTGCCAGACTCAGTGCCATCATAGATGCATCAGACAAGCCTCCTGCTTTCTCAATGATCAGCGCTCCGCCTTTCAGTTTTCCAAGTGTCTCATAGATATCTCTGGTGTTCAACTTCTTTCCGCTGATCTTGGCAAGTCTGCTGCTTTCTACACGCTGCAGCTTCTGTAATGCTTTTACAATATCAATGGCAAGCGTTGTCTTTCCATTGCCGCTTTCTCCGGTAACGACCACATTTCCGCAGGCAGAGTTTACTTTGGAAGCCCCAGCCTGTCCCTTAAACAAAGAGGCCAGCTGCTCACCAACTCCACGAACTGCCGTAAAATAAGCAAAGATCTTTGCCTGTTCTCTGGTCAGATGACCTTCCTTGATGGTCATATCAGCAACTTCTCTCGCTAATGACTTTTCAAGCTCCTGAATCATATTCATGGAACCAGTCTCAGAAGTAATCTTTTCTTTGTTGCTATTCGCCGGCTTTGTCTTCGGTTCACTTTCTACCATCTCATGATCCGGCTTGGCTGCATAGACAATATCTTCCGGCACTGACAGTTCCTGGATCGTCAGATCCTCTGCTTCATCCAGATCATCCAGCGCATCAATATCTTTTGGAAGATCGTCCTCAGTCACCACCGCATTGACCTGCTTCTGCTCTTCATCAAGATCTTTCAGAATCTGCTGTACATCCTCTGGAATATCATCCGATGTACCAGAGATCAGTTTTACAAGCTCTGCAGTTTCCTGACGGACTTTTTCCTTCCGCGCTTCCTCTTCCGGCTCCTTTGCTTTCAGAGCAGCCTCTGTCTCGCTCTTCTTGTTGTCCCACTCTTGAAGGATCTTGTCGATCTCGATTCTTCCGGTGATCTGCTTGATGAGCTGCGGCTCTTCCGGTTCCAGTTCGATGTCCTCGACAACTGGTTCTGGCTCCGGCTCGATCTCCTCAACAACTGGTTCTGGCTCAAGCTCCTCGACAACCGGTTCTGGTTCGATCTCCTCGACAACTGGTTCTGGTTCGATGTCCTCGACAACTGGTTCTGGTTCAAGCTCTTCCGGCATCAATTCTTCCATCTTTAATTCTTCTGGTTCCAACTCTTCCATCATCAATTCTTCCGGCTCCATGGATTTCTCCATCGGTTCCGGCTCAATAATCTCTTCTATAGCTGGAATATCCGGCACCGTCAACTCTTCCGGCTCAATGGACTTCTCCACTGGTTCCGACTCAACGAACTCCTCCACCGGTTCCGGCCCAATCTCTTCTACTTCAGGAATCGTCAGCTCTTCTGTGGCTCCCAGCCCCAGATCTGGAACATCAATATCTCCCTCATCCTTCTGAAGCATCTCATCCAGGTTTGCTGCCAGTTCCGCCTGAAGATTGATAGTGCTGAATTTATCTGTATTTACACTTACTTCTCTCTCTTCGTAGTCATCTTCTCCCACGTTTACAGATGCGCCTGTCTGATAACGATGATCATATTTATCCTGCTGCACAGGAGTCAGCGGCTCATATTTCATCTTCAGCTCCATGGCCTTTGTCACATACTCGCCTTCGCTAAACCAGAGAATCAGCTCATCGCACTCACGGACACAGTCTTCCTGCATCCCGGCCTGGTCATAGAGAGATGCCAGCTCATAGGCCCATTTCTCCTGATATTCATGGGTCTTATATTCCTTCAGGGTCTTGATCTGATCGTCCAGACTGGATCCACGCTCCCGATAGATCTGATACTTCAAGATATATCGGCTCTGATCATGAGGTGCAGCCTTTACAAATTCCCGATAAAGTTTGATTGCTTCCTCAAAATTATGAGTTCTGGTAGCAATCTCCGTCATCTTATAAAGAAGCATTCTTCCCACCGGTGCGCGGTCATAAGCAATATTAAGAATCTCCATACAGTCCTCATACCGTTCAACGGCCTCGTAAAGATCCGCTACAATATAAAGCATATTCAGATTCTTGACCCGGCGCCAGTCAATGGTATCCGAAATCTTGACTGCTGTCTGATAATCTTTCTTTTTTACGAGTTTTTCTATTTGCTCCGCTTTCAGGCGATATTCATACTTATCCAATAAATTTCCCTCGTTTCCTTATACTTCCGGGATTCTGGAACATGCAACTGCCAGTGCTCCGTCTCCAATATGGCACGCAACACTTAAAGACAGCTCATTAACAATAATTTCCGGGTATCCTGGGAATTCTTTTTCCAATTCCGCCTTGAATTCCAGTGCCATCGCTTCATTATTTGTATGAGCAATGGCCAGTCTCATGGAAGATCCTGCAAACCGGTTCTCCAGATCATTTCTTATGGCATCGATCATGGTTTTCTTTGCAGCACTCATGGTACGCACTTTAGAAAATGCATCCAGCTTCTCACCATGGATCTGCAGTACCGGTTTCAGACGCAGCATGGTTCCAAGAGCCGCTGCTGCCGGTGTGATACGTCCGCCTTTTTTCAGATATTTCAGCGTCGTTACCGTAACATAGATGCTGGACTCCAATGCTTCTTCTTCCAGTTTCTTGCAGATCTGCTCTGCATTCATGCCAGCTTCTGCAAATGCTTTTGCATCTTCTACAGAATAAAGCTGTGTCACAGAGATTCTCTGATTGTTGACAACCTGTACTTTTCCATCGTAATCATCCGCCAGCATCTTAGCAGTCTGGCAGCTTCCGCTCAAACCGCTGGACATAGGAATGTGTACGATCTCATCATATTCTTTCAAAAGTTCATCCCACAATTTCATCACCGAATCCGGGGATGGCTGAGAAGTAGATACATCTGCATCTTCCTCAAGAAATTTATAAAATTCATCTGGAAACAGATCGATTCCATCCAGATATTCTTTTCCATTGATCAGAAATGGCATAGGAACTACATAAATTCCCATTTCTTTTGCCTGTGCCTGGCTGATTCCACTATTACTGTCTGTCACTATCGCAATCTTACTCATACATGAACCTCTTTTATAATTTTTCCCAACAAAAATAGCAATGATAATGATTCCGGCTTCCCACGGGTACAAAATTCTGTGCTCCGCAATAACCACAGCGGATCCGTTCCATGCCATTCGGAGTAACTGTCTCATAATCTCCACGGCCACCGACTCGATCCGGCTTTCCTTTGGAATATGCCGCCTCATAAGTACATGCCTGACTGGATGCCCTTGACCGGGTCTTCAAGGCTTCCTCTTCCCTCGTCAGCTTCTGCCTGCGCGGTTTATTCGGCACTGCAGTTGCCTTTCTTGGCTTGCTTATCGTCCTTGCCTGTCTTACTTCTCTTTGTACTTCTTCTCTCACCGCAGCAGTTGAAGGTGTTCTCTGGATCGGTCGTTCGGATGTTCTGTCTTCTTTTGTCTTTCTGACATTCTTTTTGCTCCAGACAGACAGTCCCCAGATCAGGATCATCGCTAAAAATATTTCCATCTTGTTTTCCTCCTGCGGTTCTATTTGTGCAAAACACACACTCTTCCTTATTATAGCAAAATCAAGCACAGAAAACAAGAATGGCAGAAACCTTTTTACAGGTTTCTGCCATTCAATTAAGCGCAGTAGATAGGGGAATCGAACCCCTGTTTCCGCCGTGAGAGGGCGGCGTCTTAACCCCTTGACCAATCTACCATAT
>ERZ856578.5506-NODE-5506-length-15322-cov-28.846835_pt1 | contig 15322 bp, 8 predicted proteins | sample MGYA00514384_ERZ856578 | MGnify/ENA primary metagenome ERZ856578 (study PRJEB29103, sample SAMN06111958) | human gut metagenome | biome: human gut; feature: ankylosing spondylitis patient; material: healthy_person | host: Homo sapiens | place: China:Hangzhou...
AAATAATCTTTATCCGTAATGATCTCCAAGTCGATCTTATCCGCGAACAGCTCTGCAAATTTCTTTTGTAGCGGAATTACATAGCTTTCATCTGTATCCGCCACAATCACTCTCGGTCTTGCCATATTTCTCTGTCACCTCTATTCCATCACGATCTGGAAATCGCTGATCGCCATTCGTATAATATCTCCGTTTTTCACCGGATATTCTCTGCCCGGAAAAAGCTGCATCCCATTCAAGTATGTTCCGTTTGAACTATTCAGATCTACAACCGCATACCCGGATCCCCTTTTTACGATCTTACAGTGCCTTCTGCTGATCATCTTGCTGAATCCGGCAACGCCGTCCGCTTGCTCCGTACTCTTTCCGATCACATACTCTTGTTTCGTTACAGTCAGACGGATCGGACTGCCTGCTGTCAGCGACACAAGTGTACAAGTCTGATCTCCTCTCTGTGAAGAAACTTTTTCATTTCTATTCAAACTATAAGGTGTACTTGTTTCATCTACTGATCCGCACTTTTCCACATCCGAATCTTCACTGCTGTAACCGGGACGTCCGATGATCTGAAAGAAATCCGCAAACCTCTTATCGTCTTTATCCGAACGTTTTTCTACAGTTTTCTTCAGTTCTCCCCTTAGATGCTCCTCAAATTCCACTACATCTTTATGAAGTCTCTCCGCCACAGGAAGATATACGAACCTGATTTTTCGCGTTGCAGGATCGACCCATATCTTATCTGCCGAAATATCCAGTTTCAAAAGCGAAAGAAATCCGTTTTCTGTCACCCTTCTGACTTCATGCAGAATATTTCCCAAAACAGAAAGCATCCCTTCTGTATCTTCCGCCCCTGACTGGATCGCAAGCGGCAGACAGGATTTCGTATCGTAATACAGTTCTGTCTTGCCGTTATACAGCATCTTCACACACTTCAATAGAAAATCTGCTTCTTGACCGTGCATCATTTTATATTCTGTTATCAAAAAATCTGTCTTATCTTCTAAAATATAAGCAAAGTTCTCTCCACACTGTTCTTCCGTAATCATTCCATCTCTCATTTTCCTGCTCTCATCTTCCTGCTCTCATCTTCGTCTGGTTTATTTTGAACCCGGACGCAAATTTTCCTCCGCCGGAGCGCGGTTCAGTATTTTCAGTTCTCCGTGGTCAAGCTCAAATACTTCCCATACATTTTCAACGCCTGCATTCGGGTCAAGTGTGATCACTGTCGGAGCGCTCTTGCCCGGAAGATATACTTTCACCGTTGCGCCGTACTGCTGCAAAGTTCCCGTCGTTCTGTAGTCAACGACAGAGTATGTATAAACGCCGTTCAGGTCGTTCAGCGTGATCGTCTCCGGTCCGTATCCGTTTGTGTCATCCACATCAAGTTCTGCCAGAAGCCCGTCTCTTCCTTCGCATGTCCGTTTCCTGAAGTTCACGTACAAGTCATCTCCTTTATCCGTATTTCCCCACAGATACGAGTCGAGATCCTGATGCTGTGCGTTCCATTCCAATACGATACGCGCGCTGCCCGCCGCCAGCTCCGGTGAAATCGTAAACTGCTCTCCGCTGTAATTTTTATCTTTCTCCATCTCAAACTCGAACGTTTCATCCACATACCCGTCCGCGCTGATCGTCACTTCGTACACGTCTGCCGCCAGTTCGATCGAGAACGATCCGTCTTTTCCCGACGTAACATGAGTAGAATTTTCAGCGTTTTCTTTCGCTTTAAATTCAAGCTTCGCCGCCGGAACGCCTTCTCCTGTCATAGCATCGATCACAACGCCGTTCAGCGTTCCGTTTTCCGAGCGGTTTTCGTTTGCCTCTTTCAAAATAATTTCATTCCACGCTTTATCGGAAATAATGTTTCCCGACGCATCCGTCTCAACACGGATCAGGAGGCTTCCTGTAGAGAGTTCCACATAAACTCGTTCCTCGTCTGTGATCGGCGCTACTTTGGAACTGGAGATTGCGTTCAGTTCTGCAAGGCTTGCCTTTCCCGGGAAATTTCTGAACAACTGCGAAATCGAATCTAAACGCACGATTTCCGGCATTCCGTCCTTCGCCGGTTTGTCTGTCTTTACATTTACAATATCGTCATGCTCTTTCGTGTTTGAATAACAGCATGTTCCCGCCAGATCTTTATGTACGACTTCTACTTCTCCTTTTCCGGTCTTTACGATCTGCGGATATGAGCCGAACTGATCGCAGTAGTCCGTATAGTCATAATTTTCCAGCTTCTGAAGAAATGCAGTATTAAAAGAAAAAACGCCAAATGACTGCATTGTCTCTTTCTTTGTTTCTGAATCGTCAAATTCCGCCAAAAGCGAACCGTCCTTAATCCCGCTTAACATATACTGGATCTTTGAAGAATTCGTATGCATGTAGCCTCGCTGAAGCAAAACTTTTGCAGCGGAGCTTTCCCCTCTCTTCAAATACACATCTGCCAGTCCGAGATATCCTTCTTCTTCTTTCGGTCGGTCTTTGATCGCATTTTCATATGTAAGCACCGCCAGTTCATACTCTCCGCTGTCCGCATATTTTTCCGCTGTTTTTATTGATTCGTTATACGCGCTCGCTCCTGCCTGCATCCGAAACATCACGATCCCGATAATCGCCCCTGCCAAAAGAAGCAGACCGCAGACGATCAGCAGAATCCGGCTTTTCTTTTTTCCTTTTTCTCCCACTGCTCCTTCTCCTCTCTTTCTTGTTTTACCGAGACGTTTCGTAAACGCCCCTATTTTATTTTTCACGTCCGTTTATCTATCATTTACTCGTTATCTTTTCCGCTATTTACAAGTTGATTTGTTCACTTTTTAGTTTCTCCTTTTTTCTTTGAAGCAAATATAATACGCTTCCTGCTGCCAACGACGCGGCCACGATCACTACAACGCCTGTCACACATATCATGATCCCGCTCATCTTCATTCCCTCCGTTTCGCACTCTCTTCTTGTCTGCATCCTGATTCTGTCTTTTATTTTCTATCTTCAATCTTCGTGCTGCTTCACATCTCACTTCCGATTATTCAAGTTCTTTCATTGTCTCTTCCAGCATTTCCATATCAGGATCTTCTTCCGATCGATCTGCTCTGTTCTCATATAAATTTCTGCAAGAATGATAAGTAAATTTCAGATCGCCTGACACATTTGAATACGTTCCTTCTTCCGACGCCTCGTCCAAATAGTTGTAACAGATCCACATCTGAACTTTATAGTCTTTCGGATAATCTATTTTCATCTCTTCCAGCACATCCGTACTGTCTCTATATTTTCCGAGAACTCGAAGAAGAAGCGCCCTTCCCAAACGATCCTCATATGACGGATCGTTTTTTTGACAGAGCATCTCATAATATGCAAGAGCCTGCCTGTACCACTGATTTTTGACCGTTCCTATCCTCTCTTCGTTTCCTGCCTGATATGCCGTCACTGCCGCTTTTCTAAGAACATTGCTGCTTTCATCTAGTTTCACTGCTTGTGCCGCCGCATCTGCCGCAGAGTTTATATCCCCCTGCTCAAGATATAATTCTGCTTCCAGCAGATAAATTTGTGCATTCAACTCTGCATCCATACTTTTTCCAAGCGCTTCTTCGCATAAAGAAACCGCGCTCTTTTGATCGCCTTTTGCATACATTGACTGCGCCTGAACAAATACAGTAGCTGCCTCATCGATCGCCGCTTCCGGATATTCACTTTGTATCGTCCATACATCGACCGGACTTCCGTTTCTTGCCATTGCAGTCATATAATCTCTCACATATAAAGAGTTCCTACTGTCGCACGACAAAGCTTCCTCATAATACTTTCCCGCCGTGTCGTATTGTTCACTATAGAAATATCCGTCCCCTACAGCGTGAAGTACCTCCGCCTTCTGCTCCTTATTCCTTTTCATATAACCTTGCAAAGAAGAATTGTTCAGAAGTTCTGTTCCTTCTCTTATTATATTTTCGGAATCCCCTGATCCCACAACGGCGTAAAACTCTTGATATTCCTGCTGCCACAGCTCTTTCCCCCGCTGACGCACACCTGACGCAATAAGAAAGATTCCTGCCAGAATACAAAATCCCCACGCAGTCGCGGTCAATATCTGCAAGTTCGTCAGACGGCGGTACTTCGGATCGTATTTTTCCATATGCGAAAGAGCTTCTTCCATCTGTTTTGCCGTCCGAAATCTTCTTGAAACGTCCCGATCCATCGCTTTATCGACGATCCGTTTCAAGCCGTCCGCATACGGAATATCAATCTGTGACAGCGCATACGGAACACCGTTTTGAGCATCAGGCAGATACCCGCTCATCATTCGGTAAAAGACCGCCCCCAGACTGTAAATGTCCATTCTCTCATCCAGTGTTTCACTGCTTTTCCTGCCGTACATTTTGTCCATCGCACATCGGAATTGTTCCGGAGATGCATACCGTCTGCTCAGTCCCTGTACTTCCTGTGTTACCGACCCGTCCAATGAAATATTAAAATCAATAAGGCAAATGTCCCCTTCCGGCGTCACCATAATATTTGCCGGCTTAATGTCGCTGTGAAGGATTCGTGGTTTTCTCGTATGAAGATAGTCCAAAACCTCACATAACTCACGCATCCACAACAGAATCGTCTCTTCCGGAAATGTATAATTATGGTCGATATAATACTGCAGATTTTCCCCTGGGATATAATCCATCACTGTATATACGTCGTTTCCTACTTCCAGAAAATCATAAACCTGCGGCAGATATGTATGTCTAAGCTGTTTTAAGATATCGGCTTCACCTCTTACATTTACACGGTCCACGCACGTTTCTTTTATTTTCTTTATTACGATCTGTTTTTGAAGATGAAGATGATACCCGATATAGATCACTCCCATGCCGCCTGTTCCGATCTCTCGTATCACCTGATACATTCCGCTTATAATATCTCCGCTTTGCAACATAACTTCTTTCCTCATAAAGACGAAAGGCGGCTGTCCGAATCCGTTTGTTCAGACAGCCGCCTCCTTTTCAGCCTTTTCTTATTTCTGCCGTATTTTTATCAGCTTCAGACTTTTTATTTGCTTTCTTCTTTCTTTTTTCTGATCACAAAGAACCAGATCAGTCCGCCTGCTACGAGAACGATTCCGAGGATCGATCCGATAAGAAGCGGTGTATTGTTGATATACTGAATCCATACACTTGATGTAACAAGCACTTTGTGCATTTCCGAAGTCGTTTCATTTCCCGCCATATCAAGCGCTGCTGCTTCGATCTTCTGCGGTTCTGACGCACCTTCAATCATGTAACTGATCTTTCCGCCTGCCTTTTCAATCTCTTTCTGTGCATAAGTTGCAACTGATTTTCCGTCGATGATCACATCCACGCACTTAACTGCCGTATTGTCTGACAGGTTGATCGTCATTTCTCTCTCGTCTGCACGATAGCTTGACTCCTCGATACCTGTGATAACAACTGTCGGAGGCGTCTTATCGATTACAAAGTCGATGTTGCACTCTTTTACTTTGTTGTTCATCTTATTTGTCGCCTTGTCTTCCGAGTCGATCGTAACACTGTAGCGGCCTTCTTTTTCAAAGTTTTCTTTTTTGATCGTGTATGTATATTCTTTCCATGAACCTTCGCCGCCGCTTTGTTTTACTGTATAATCGCTGCCTGCTTTCAGTTCTTTCTTCGTTCCGTCCAATCCGTAAGAGATACCGTTGAACACAAGTGAATCTACGTTCACCTCTGTAACAACAAGATCTTTCGGTTTGTTCGCATATACATCATCAAGGAACTTCTCCGTTGTCTCAGAGAAAATATAGTTTGATCCGAAACGGTTAACTGAGAACATAACCTCTTTTTCCGTTTCATTTCCGGCTTTGTCTTTAATAACCGCCGTCATAGTGTAAACGTCATCCGTCTCTTCATCATGTTTGAAATCTTCCATTTTGATGCTCTCGCCGTTTGCGATATTTGTACGGTTTCCGCTTAATTCTGTCTTGTCATGTTTCGCGCCTTTGATCGTAATATCAACGCCGCTTTCCATGTAGTTTACATCACTGTATTTCACACCGGGAGCAACTGTTCCGTTATTTGCCGATTTATCTTCGATATCGAAGAACTCAACTTCCGGATCTGTCTTATCTACCGTAAATTTATCCTGTGTGTAATCTGCCGCTGCATTTCCTGCAAGGTCTGTGTAATCAACATCAAACGTATAATCTGCGTCTGCAGAGAATGTTACGCTTGCCGTATGCACGTCTCCGTTTGTGCTCCATCCGCCAAGTCCCGGAGCTGCCACGCCGCTTCCCTGCAAAGCTGCCGTGATCTGTGCGTTGACTTCCGCTGCGTTAAAGTTATGCTCGTTGACTGTAACTGTCGCCGTTCTGTTCGCATTGAAATATCCCGGTGTAGCCGCGCTGTTGTTGTCGTAAGACACTTGGATCGTCGGAACTGTCCGGTCGATTGTAAAGTCGTCTACACGATTGTAGCTTGATGCATTTCCTGCAAGGTCTGTCGTCTCAAGCGTAAATGTGTAATCTCCGTCTGCCGCAAACGTTACCTGACATGTATGTGTCGCATCGTCAGATACTCCTGCGTTCGCACTGTGTGTCCATCCGCTGATCGCCGGCTGTGTGCCGTCTGTGTTCGTGATGTTGAAACGAACTGCGGACTCGTCAAAGTTTCTCTCTGTCACAACAACCGTTGCCGTTCTTACGTCTTTGTAGTATCTCTCGTTGAGAGGTGTGTTCAAGTCGTACGTTACGGCGATTGTCGGGTGAGTGATGTCGATCTTAAGATCTTTCGTCGCCTCTGTTTCATGTCCTGCATTATCAACAACTTTTACATAAATCTCAACATCATTGCTGTTATTTAAACTTGCCGTCACTGTTTCATTTTTCACAAGCGACTGCACGCGCCCGTCTAATATTGTCAAACCTGCTTTCTGCGCGCTTTCCTGATTATTTTTACTATAATCAATCTCTAATTCCTTATTATAATTTCCTGACTGTGTCACCGCACCGTCTTTGCGCACCTCGTAATAAACTTCTTTCAGTCCTGAGTATGTCTCTCCGCTTTCCGGATCTTCTACGTTAATGCTGAACGGAACATCCTTATTGTAAATTCCGTATAACGGTTCAGCCGCTGTAATCGTAATCTTCGGCTCTGCCCACGTTCTGTCTAACACCGCTATTTCCTTCGGATACAGATAAGTAACATTTCCGGCATAGTCTGTAATCTTCGCATATGTCAAAAACTGCTGTTCTTCTGTCATTGTGAACGACTTATTATTTATATTATCATCCTTTTCGCTATCACGATTCCACTCTCCCGAATCAGCCAACTTTTTCCAATCTGTGATCTTTTTTACTTCATCTGCACTTTTAATCGCGTCTTTCGTTGTATAATACTCGATCGTCTTCACACCGGACGTTATATCTGCTCCCGTCACTTTCACATTATAATTGTCGTCCTTGAAAATATTAAACGTAATCGTATTCCAAAATTCTGCATACCAGTTTTCTGTACCATCTACGAGAATCTTTCCCGACGGAGACGTTTTATCTACCGTAAATTTCAGATCTCCTGTGTTTTTGCTTCTGCCTGACAAGTCCGTATAGTCCAGTTTAAACGTGTAGTTTGCATCATTCTCAAACACAAAACCGATGCGATGCTCATCGCCATTATGAGTCCAACCAACCGGGTGATCATCTGACGAAGCAGCTGTCCAAGTGTCCGCCTGTTCCTGATAATTCGGTATCTTTCCTACTGCCTCTTTTGCGGTAAGCGCTGTCTTTACCTGCGTGTTTTCACCGCCTTTTTCTTCAAAGACAAAATTATCCTTTAAACTAAAGAAGTGCTCTGTTACCGTCACGTTCACTCGAATCGGAGCATTTTTCAACTTAACAGCATTTTCATCATTAAGCGGCTTCCACTTATTGTCTGCATCTAAATATTCATATGTGTACTCGATTACCGGCGCTTCGGTGTCAACTGCAAATTTATAAGTTTCTTCTGTTGTTCCTTCATTACCAAACATATCTACACAATATGGTTTGATTTCGTATTTATCCTGATCATCAAATGTAAGTTTTACTGTAACGACTCTATTATCCGTATAATTTTCAAAAGAATTCTTGCCCTCTTCATCCTCTATCTCATAAGTAATTCCTTCTTTTTCCAGTCCTTCGAGCATCACTTTCCGCTCTTGATCGTCTTCCTCTCTCTTCAGTATAAAGTATAGGTTGTCTTTATACTCTTCGCCAACTGGGAAATTTCTATCTGTGTATTTAATCACCATTACAGTCGTGTCTTGATAATATGAAAACTCATCTTTCTGAGTTATCGGATCACCATTCTTATTTTCAAAGCTTACAGAAATTTCCGGAGCCTTTGTATCAAATGCTAACTGTTGCTCAATCGTCTCAGATACATTTCCGGCTGTATCATATGCCTTAATCTTTATCTTAGACTTATTCGTTCCCACTCCATTTATTGTTCCTTTATTTGCCGAAACAACGCCTTTAACCACTATGGAAGACTTATTTTTTAATTCTTCGTAACTGAAACCTGATTCCGATGTCGGCCATTCAATGATATATGAATCTTCATATGTTTCGTCTGCATCAAATTCTTTCGTGGTCGGAGTTATTGTTTCACCGTCTTTGCTCACTATTACTTCCAGTTTCGAAATACTTGAGAAATACTCTTCTGGATCTTCAATCTTAAGCTCGTATTTAGCATCCCCTTGATAACACAGAATTCCATCTTTTTCTGATACATAACCACCGTCTTTTGATGTATCAAAAGTACATTCTACTTTCGGCGATGTCACATCAACTACAATGCCGTTTGAAGCATATACGGCTTCATTTCCTGTATTGTCAATCGTCTTAACAAGAATCAGATAATTATTTTCTGCCGCTTCCTTATCTTTCGCTTTTCCGACAGTGATTTCGTCTTTTCCGTTTTTATCGAATTCCAATTCACTCCAAGATTGTTCTCGCCCGCTATCTACCTTTTCAATAATACTTTTCACAGCATCTTTATCTAATTTTAACGCCGTTTCATCTGTTCCCATTTCATATACGCAATACTTCTGCGTAGTCGTGTTATGCAGGCCGCTTCCTTCTACAGAATCTCCCGAAGTGTCCGAAACGCTGATTTCTGCCGTATATATCTCGTTTTTGAACATATTGAAACTCAAGCTTTCAAAAGCATCTGAATATTTTGTCGTATCATAATCTTTAATTACAGCTCTCGGCGCTTCATTATCGATATGAAGCCAATCAGTTAAATTTGTTACTTCCGTAACTGTGTTTCCACTCTTATCTTCACTGTTCTTAAGATAAACTTTTACGTTCTCAACTACTTTATCCTGTATTCCTTCCTCAGGTTTAAGCTGTTCAAGTATATTCTGTGACTCATCCGACTCATCAGATACGTTTACATAACTATTTCCGTTATCTACACTCATATACACTTCATCATAATATTGTGTAGCCTTTACATTCATCTTCAGCACAGGGGTTCCCTTTTTCTCGCCGAGTTCATCTTTTCCGCCAATGCTTACCCAAACTTTTTCCAGCTCGTCAGCGCCATTTTTCACGCCGTAAATCCCGTTTGTCGTTCCTTTAAGATCAATTTTTTTCAAAAGATCTTCTTTATTTAAAGTCTGTTTTGTAACTTTAAGATCTCCCTTATAATCATCCTCTTCAATAAACTTAAACTCATAGTTTTCGCTGATTTTATTTTCATTTGTAATATTCGGAACGATTACTTTATAAGCTGCCTCATTCACATGCAGAGTTTCCGGCGCTGTTGCCCCCGGCAATACTGTTATTTGATCATTTCCCACAAGTCCTGTCTCGGTAGTGTAAAAAACTTTGTGGCTTTGGTAAAAAATGGCTCCTTTTTGGTAAGAATTACAGATATGACAATTCTTATCGAAAAGGAGTTTATTTATGGCAGTAGCAAAAGACCAAATCCGACAGATTATTACAGAAAACAACATTACCAGTGTGGCTGATGTTTACTCCCTTCTCAAAGACAGCTTCAAAGATATATTGCAGGAGCTTCTGGAAGCCGAGATGGATGCAACTCTGGGCTATGAAAAAAATTGTAAAGGTGATCTTAAGAGCGATAATAAGAGGAATGGCCACTCTCCCAAAACACTCAAAAGCCAGTACGGGGAATTCCAGATCGATGTTCCCCGTGACCGCAATGGTGAGTTTGAACCAAAGCTGATCCCTAAATATCAGCGGGATATTTCCGGGATTGAGGAGAAAGTAATCTCTCTCTATGCCCGCGGAATGAGTACAAGGGATATTCATGACCAGCTCCAGGAACTTTATGGGATTGAACTTTCCGCCGAAATGGTCAGCAAAATCACGGACAAAATCCTTCCGGAAGTGAAAGAGTGGCAGTCTCGTCCGCTGAACCCTGTATATCCTTTTGTTTTTATGGACTGTATCCATTACAAAGTCCGGGAAGACGGCAGGATCCTCAGCCGCGCTGCTTATATTGTACTGGGAGTTACCGTGGAAGGATACAAGGATATTCTCAGTATTACCGTAGGAGCGAATGAGACCAGTAAATTCTGGCTCGGAATGCTCAACGACCTGAAAAACCGTGGCGTGCAGGATGTCCTGTTCTTCTGCGTAGACGGTCTCCCCGGATTTAAAGACGCAATTCAGGCCGTTTTCCCACAGGCACAGATCCAGCGCTGTGTGATCCATATGCTGCGCAATTCTTTTAAATATGTGAATTATAACGATCTGAAGAAGTTTTCCGCAGACTTCAAGGCTGTCTATAACGCGCCCAATGAATCCGCAGCTCTTTCGGAATTGGAAACGATCAAGGAGAAATGGGGAAAGAAATATCCCTATGCGATCAGTAACTGGGAAAACAACTGGGAAGATGTGAGTTCTTTCTTCCAGTTTTCCGGAGATATCCGCAGAATTATGTATACCACAAACATCATAGAAGGGCTGAACCGTCAATACAGGAAAGTCACAAAGACAAAGAGTGTGTTCCCAAGCGATACCGCTCTTGAAAAGATGCTGTTTCTTGCGAGCAGAAATGTAACAAAGAAGTGGACGCAGCGTTATCGGAACTGGGATCAAGTGTTGAACCAACTGATTCTTTTATACGATGAGAGACTGACAGCATACCTGTAAAAGGAAAACAGGAGTGGATGAAAAACTATTCCGCTCCTGTCTTCCCCTTATTCCTTCGGCATTTATAGTATTCCCAGAAAATCCCAGCTTATTCCTGAGGCCGGGTGTGGGCAGAGCCCACGAAAAAGGGATTACAGATGCCGTTATTTGTGCTGCAAAAAATCTTAAAATTCATGTATAACATGAGTCAAATGGGTAATACTATAAACAGATAAGTAATTCGACAGCCAAAAAGCAGAAGTTCCGACAAGACAATTATACATATCTGTTTCTTATCAAAGAAGAATTTTTCCCATAGACACAGAAAATTTTACGCCCTCCCTGTCTCTAATGAATTCACACCTTGCACTTCTTCAGGAACAACTCCGTTACCATTGCAAAGTGCAACTAATCCCGTCATTTCTTCTATCGCCGTTTTTAAATTCTGTCCATAAGCTAACGACACTGTCTCTGCATTTGCAGACGTCAAATACAACGGTCTATGTGTAATAGTTGCCGCATTCTGAACTACATTTTGCCCTTCTTCTACAACTAACTGATAGTTTGCCGTGCCGTTGCCTTCTACTGTCATATAATAAATTCCGGCAGCAACTGTCACGTTCTGTGGCTGTGCTTCATTCTGCTCATTTACTGCAACATCTGATCCTGCAATCGCAGCTTTCTCTTTCGGGATTGTGATTTTTTCAGTATTTACTGTTCCCGTAAGTTCGATTCCAGTATTTCCGTCATATACTTTACTTGCTTTATTCCATGTTACATTCTCAAACGAAACTTCCTGCCTCTTTACAGTCAGCGTATAATCTACGCTTGCTTCTCTGTAGAAGTTTCCTTCTCCCGGGACTGCTTTAATCTTAATTGTTACTTTTCCTGCATTTTTCGGAATTACATGGATCGTATGATCTGCTTCCACGCGAACGACCGCTACATTTTCAGCAAGTCCTGTATTCGGCGCGTCTTCTGACTGTGCAAATGCAACCTCTGTCGCAAGCGTTCTTCCTTTTAATGTATTTTCAATATCGGCAAGAGCAATTACGATTTCATCATTCCAGTGCTCCGTTCCGTAAGTCACTTCTTTTGAAACATCACCGTCTATCGTAATTGCCTGTGTTTTCCCATAACTTCCGGTTGCTGTTGCCGTCGCGCCTTCATATTTTTCATTACCGCTATACACGGCTTCAAACTGTTTCGCGCCGAGAAGACTGTCTGTCTCATATGTATATTCGACTGTAGCTGCCGCTTCTGCTTTATAGAGCAAAGTTTTTTGACCGCCTGTCACATCATAAAATATTACATTTCCTGAAACATCGGCTGGAAGACCTTTGGCTGTCAATATAACAGAACTTTGATCGTCTCCGCTTGGCTCTTTCACCGTCATACTAAAACCGTTAATCTGATTTTTAGACACGTTTACGGAAACTGTTTTTGTTTTCACCCCGTTTGTAACGCTGATATCCGCAGAGCCTTCGCCTTTTGCCGTAACCTTTCCGTTTTCAACAGATGCAACATTCCCATCTGTTGTGCTCCATGTATAAGCAAGTTCTTGCACCGGATTTGTTACTGATATATCATATGTTTCTCCGACTTTCAGACTAACTGAATCTGTCGTCGGCAAAAGTGTAATCTCTGACATTGTAAGCAGAATGTCAATATCCGCTTTCTCCGCCTCAACCGTAAACCGACCATCTTTTGTTGTCTCATATCCGGTTTTCTCTACTTCGTAGTTATATTCTACTCCTTCTTTTAACTCAATTTCTTTACTTGTCTCTCCGGCTTTAACCTCGATTTCCTTTTTCTTCTCATAGCTCGGATCATCATTACTTTGTAATTTCAAAGTAAGTGCGCCTATCCCGCGTGTTTCCTCTGCGGCATCTTTAAATTTCAGCGTAACTTTTTTTGCATCGCCAGCCGCCGCCTGAACCGTCATACCTGCATCCGGCAGTACCCAAGTCAGTACCATCGCCAGCGCAAGGACGAGCGCACATATCCTTTCTTTTAGTTTTTGCTTCTTTTTCATGCTTTCATCCCTTCCTGTTCTTCTTTGTTTTGCCGTTCTTTTGTCTGTCTCTTCCTCTGTCTGTTCCGGCTGTTCCATATATAGAAATACACGTTTCCGTTAAACAGAAAATGTGCATAAACCCCTGCAAGCGCAAATACCAGCGCCGTAATTGCCAGAAAATCATTCACTTCGATATGAAGCGCACAATAGATTGTCGCTGCGATCGACACGATCATAACTGCGTCTGCCGCAATCGCAGGCGTATTACTGAAAAAGCAGATCACTGACGGAAGTTTCCGTTTTCCTGCCTGTTCTGTCAGAGGCTTCGCCTTTCTCGCCAAAAACAAATATGCTGCGATCCCGAGCAGAAGACCGAGCCAAAACAACGCCCCCGCCGCATATCCGATCTGTGTAAGATCGCCGTTTTTGTCAACGGCAAACGGAATCAGCGCCGGAGTCAGTGCAGACAGGAGAAATAATCCCATCACACCGAGAAATCCTTTTTTTACTGTTCTTGGTTTCAATCTGTTTCCTTCTTTCTGCTGCAAGATAAATCGATTAATATCTTTTTTGTTTTCTTTAAATGATCTCATTCGTATGGATTTCCATAATTTCTTTTTTAATAACGAAATTCCATTCCCGTTTTTCATTTGTCTTTGCCTGAACAAACGATGCTTCCATTTCCGGCGTCAATAAAGTTGTTTCTCCGAATCCGGCATTTCTTTGTGCCGTTGTGCCGCCGTTTCTGCTGTTGAGCAATGTCGTTTCTTCACTTCCGCTGTTCAACAGAGTCGTTTCTTCGCTTCCGCTGTTCAGCAGAGTCGTCTCTTCACTTCCGCTGTTCAACAGAGTCGTTTCTTCGCTTCCGCTGTTCAGCAGAGTCGTTTCTTCGCTTCCGCCGTTCAGCAAAGTTGTCGCTTCACTTCCTCCGTTATCAGACGCTGCCTGCTGTGCTGTGTGAAGCTGCATTGTATGTTCTCTTCCTTCCGGATCTGCCGAATGGTAAACTTGTTCTGTGTACGCCGCGCCGTCTGCCTGTCCGCCTGCTGCCTGCTGCGCAGACATAACCGGAGGTATCCTTCCGCTTGGCGTCGTATAAAGGTCTGAACTTGTCGGCGCGGAATAATAATCCTGTCTTAACTTTCCTGTCTTTGCATTTTCTTCTTCCATCTGCTGAACGCTCTTTCGCTGCGCCCTTCCCGTGATAGCGTTAAACACATCGCATATTTTAAATTGAAAGAAAAAGAAAACGCTCAGCGCCGCAAATAAAATTGTCAGCACAAGACAGATAATAAATCCGATATGAAGTATATTGATGATCTGTTCACTCTGCATCAGCATCCCCTCCTGTTCCCCGGGATTCAAATGCTACCTGCACATGCTCTTTCGCGCTGCTGATATTGTTCAGAATCTCCTGTTTTTTCTGCTCGTTGATATCCGTCTGATTTGCATTCGTCGATGCAAACGACGTTGTCTCCAGCGTCTTTTTCGTTTCTTCGAGTTCTCCCAGAAGTTCGCCTTTTGTCACTCCCGCACGTTTGAAATCAAGTGCGTTTTCGTCGATCCTGTATACAAGTTCTTTATACATTACAAGAGCTGTCTCAGGATTTACCACACTTGTAAGATCTCCGTCCGTCAGACTGACAAGATCGATCCAGTAGTCTCCGTAAGAAGTTGTGCTGTATCCGCTCTCATCCACTGAATCAAGAGAAGCATAGTACGCCGCGATACTTGCGAATCTTTTCGACAATTCCTTTTTATCTTTATCGAGGCTTTCGCTTTCCGCCGCTTTTTCAAACCATGTTTGAGACATTGATTTTCCGCTCTTTTCTCCTCCCTCATATGAATAAAAGTACGCCAGTCCCATTTGAAAAGCGAATTCGTCGTATTCTTCTTTATTTCCTTCAAAATAACTTTCATTTGTCCGGTTTCCGCTGCCTTTATATCCAAGAACCGACGTAAGCCGCGCTGTCTCTTCTCTGTCAAAATCATTTTCCGACCCGTCTGCTCCGCGGATGCATAACTGCAAAAGATTGTGATACGCTTCTCCTCTTCGAGGGTCTATCTTAATTGCATCTGTATAATATTTTTCCCGTTCACTTTGTTCCGGCGAGTTCGCCGCCTCTTTTATATATCCTTCATAACTGCTCTTTGTCGTCATCGTCTCCCCGACTTTAAATCCGACGCAT
>ERZ856578.5510-NODE-5510-length-15317-cov-4.415157_pt1 | contig 15317 bp, 9 predicted proteins | sample MGYA00514384_ERZ856578 | MGnify/ENA primary metagenome ERZ856578 (study PRJEB29103, sample SAMN06111958) | human gut metagenome | biome: human gut; feature: ankylosing spondylitis patient; material: healthy_person | host: Homo sapiens | place: China:Hangzhou...
TTGATGTGTTTGTTTCCTTGAAAATGCTGATAGATACTGTGTTTTAGCGGATAATCAGATTTTTATTGTGTTTTTAAATTTAAAAAGTCAGATTTTTCGTCTATTTTAGAAAAAATATGTTAGAAAATAACAATATGAAAAGTTGAAAAAAATAATATGGTTAGTTTGAACTAAAAAACTTGACGTTTAATGGATTATATTATATGATAGTGCTTAATGTCTCGGACGATACAAAGTGATTTCTTTGTATTATTGAACAATGTAGGGAGGCTTTGAAAGAGAGACATTGTCAATTTTATACATTAAATTGGAGGAGAAGGATGAGAAGAAAAAGTAGTAAGCAGTTGTTTTCTGTATTGATGGCAGCTATCATGGTCATGTCGGGTATCAGTATCCCGGTTAATGCATCGCAGGTTGATGATGCGGTGGTGCGTTCTGTATTGACAAAAACAGAAGCAACGGCATCTGAAAGTAGGGAAATCAATTTCAACGAAGGTTGGAAGTTCCACTATGGAGATGTAGAGAATGCAGAGAAAAAGGATTTTGACGATTCTGATTTAGCCAAATGGGGAAATCTAAAGCTTCCTCATGATTTCAGTATTACACAGGAGCCTTCTAATTCAAACGAAGCAGAGTCCGGATTTATGCCAGGAGGTACAGGATGGTATCGCAAGAACTTTACTTTACCATCTGATTATGAAGGAAAGAGCATTGTTCTGAATTTTGACGGATCCTATAACCACACTTATGTATATGTGAATGGTACAAAAGTTGGGGAAAATCACTATGGATATAATGACTTTGCTTTTGATATTTCAAAGCATCTTATCTGTGATGGTAAAACAGAAAATGTGATTAGTGTAAAAGTGGTACATCAGACACCATCCAGTCGCTGGTATTCCGGATCTGGTATCTATCGTGATGTAGAACTGATTGTTACGGATGCTGTACATGTTTCCAGAAATGGTGTTTATGTAACAACACCAGAGCTGGCAACAGAGAAAGGCGGAAATGTTACAGTAAAAGTTCAAACAAAAGTGCAGAATGATGGTAATGCACAAGTAGCAGGGAAGATTCGCACAACAGTTTTAGATGCAGAAGGTAAGGCAGTTTCTGAGCCAAGTACAACGGATGTGACATTGACAGAGAATGGCACAGAAGAAAAAGAACAGAATTTGAAAGTAAACAACCCTGCACTCTGGAGTACAGAGAAACCAAATCTCTACTATGTACAAACGGAAGTTTTGGTTGGCGATGAAGTAAAAGACATTAATAAAGAAACGTTTGGTTTCCGTTATATTGACTTTAATTCCAATACTGGATTTAGCTTGAATGGAAAGAATGTAAAACTGAAAGGTGTATGTATGCATCATGATCAGGGTGCACTTGGATCAGCATCCGAACGTGATGCTGTATACCGTCAGGTAAGTAAACTGAAAGAGATGGGTTGTAATGCGATTCGTACTGCTCATAACACACCTTCTTCCGTACTTCTTAAAGCATGTAACGAATTAGGTATGATGGTAATGGATGAGACCTTTGACGGATGGGCATTCCCAAAGAACGGAAACAGTCAGGACTTTAGCACACACTATAACAAGACGATTAGTGAGGATAATAAATTACTCGGTGCGACTGCAGGCGATACCTGGTATAAATTTGTACTGGAATCCAACATTGAACGTGATAAGAATGATCCGTCTGTTGTAATTTGGGATATCGGAAATGAGCTGAACTTTGGTGTTACTGATCCTAGCAAGTATGAACAGTATGCAAAAAATATGAAGAGTTATATCGAGGCGATTGATAAGACAAGACCAATCACAGTTGGTGATAATAATCCATACGGGTTACGATATAACACATACGGGGATTTCCGTAATAAAGTTACTGCGGTTCTGGCAAATAATGGAGAAGGCTTAGCAGGAGCAAACTATTCTATGGCAGCTATGAGTGGTATTCATAGTGCTCATCCAGATTGGAAAATTATTGCTACGGAGACTGCTTCACCAAGTAACAGCCGAGGTATCTACACAACATTGTCACAGTATGGTAAGTCTGGTGATTATCAGTGTACAGCGTACGATACTAATGCGGTAAGCTGGGGAAATACAGCACGTGAATCCTGGTGGTATACGATTAAAGATGACTTTGTATCCGGTGAATTTATCTGGACAGGATTTGATTATATTGGTGAGCCAACACCTTGGAACGGAACAGATAAAGGAAGTGTTAGTGGTGACAAATTGGCTGTACCAAACTCCTCTTACTTTGGAGTAATCGATACGGCAGGATTTGAGAAGGATTCCTTCTATTTCTATACTAGCCAGTGGAGAGAAGATAAACAGACACTTCATATCGTACCACAGAGTTGGAATAAAAAAGATCTCAGTATTTCAGGAGGTAACGTACCAGTTTATGTTTACTCCAATGCAGCAAAAGTAGAGTTGTATCTGAATGGAAAACTGATCGGTACTTCCACAAGAAATCCAATCAAGACGGCTGCCGGTCATGAATGGGCTACATACAGTAATGAATCTAATGATGAAGAACAGTGTGTTGCAGTCAACGAGAGTCAGAAGTGGAAAGCTCAGGCAATTCAGTTTAAGGTAAAATATGCGGAAGGTACACTTAGTGCGAAAGCATATGATGAAGATGGCAAAGAAATTACAGATACGCTGGGATCACAGAGTGTGACAACAAACAGTGATGCTGGAAGTAAGTTATCTGTTAAAGCAGAGAAGAGCGAAATTACAGCAGATGGAAGCAGTCTAAGTTATATAGCAGTAGATGTAAATGACAAAGATGGACGTTTTGTAAGTTCTGCAGACAATAGTATTCGTTTTACTTTAACAGGTAATGGAACAATTGTTGGTGTAGATAATGGAAATCCATCTACCGTTAATAAATTCCAGCAGAAATCCGTATTAACAAGCAGTAAGACAGCTAAGATTAAAGCATTTAGCGGAAAAGCACTTGTGATTGTACGCAGTACAAAGGATGCAGGTGGTTTTGCATTGAAGGCAGAATCTGCAGGTCTTACTGGAGAGACTGTATTTGTAAATACTGTAGGTGAAAAGAATGGTGAAGTATTTCTGAAAGACTATACGATAAAACCAGAGTACACTGTTATGATGGGTACAAAGCCTGAATTAGAGACAACCGTAACAGGTACTATGAGCGATGGATCTAAGCAGGAAGGTACGATTGATTGGAAACTGACAGAAGATGTGTACAATCATCCTGGTGAGTACGTTCTGGATGGAACAATGAAGTTTGGTAAAGAAGAAGTAGCTGTATCTGCAAACCTTCATGTAAAACCGATTATCGTAGCGGTACAGAACTATACAAGAGCAACTGTAAAAGGGCTTGTTCCAACTTTACCTTCAACATTAGCAGGAATTCTCCCAGATGGTACATCATACGGTGCATATCCGGTTACATGGGATAGTATTAAAGAGTCTGACTTAGAAAAAGTTGGAGATATTGTAAAAGTAAAAGGTAAAGTTGACGTAGAAGGTAAAGAGATGACAGCAACTGCAACGATACGTGTGGCAGAAGGTGAAGTAAAAGAAGCAGTCAATATAGCTCCAAAATATAAAACTTTAAAAGAAAGCTGTGGCGAACCGGCAGATAATCTGCTTTCTATTGTAGATGGTGTTAATAATGTGTTGAATAAGCCAAATATGCGTTGGACAAACTGGAATGACCATTTATTAAACTCTTCACCAACCATCACATTTACCTGGGATGAGGTCTATGAGTTGGCAAGTATCAATGCATGGTTCTTTGGTGATGCGAATGTAAGTGCACCAGAAAGCGTAACGATTGCAGTATCTGATGATGGAGAGAACTTTAAAGAAGTTGAATTTACACATGGTGATTATCAGGTAAATCAGAAGAGTGAACTGGTATTTAATGAGGTACAGAAAGCAAGAGCATTGAGATTTACCATGAAACAGGTAGGAACAGGATATGTTGGTCTGACTGAGTTAGAAATCTGGACAAGTGAGAAGGGTTATACTTCAAACAAGACAGCGGAGTTAGAAGAACTGAAAGTGGATGGAACAGCAGTGGAAGGTTTTGCAGCCGATAAATACGAGTATGCTGTAGTTGTAGACAAAGTAGACCAAGCTGTTGTGGATGCAGCTGCAAAAGATAATGCATCAGTAATGGTAGTACCGTTTAATAAAGAAAATGTTGTAAAGGTAATCGTTACTTCTGAAGATAGCAAGACAACCAATACCTATAAAATCAAGTTGATTGCTAAGGATCAGATTGCAGATAAAGCATTTATGGAAAAGGTAGAGGGCGAGATCAAGCAGGCAGAAGCTTTGAAAAAAGATGATTATACGGATAGTTCCTATGCGGAATATGAAAAAGCATTGAAGGAAGTAAAAGCAGTCATCGCAAAAGAAATAGTGACAAAAGATGAAGTAAATGCGGCACTTGAAAAATTACAGACAGCAAGAGGCAATCTTGTAAAAGTAACAAAACCGGCACCAGATACAAATAAGAATCCAGAAAAACCATCTACGAATAAACCAGAAACAGGGGTTCCTTCTGTTGGAATGTTAATCAAGTACAAAAAAGCTATCTATAAGGTAAGAGAAGTTAACGCAACAGGTGGTACGGTAATGCTTGTTAAACGAAATAGCAAGAAAGCAAAATTTGTTATTCCAGCAACTATTAAGAGCGGAAATTATACCTTTAAAGTAACATCGATTGCAAATAAAGCGTTCAAGGGTGATAAGAAACTCAAGAAAGTTGTAATTGGTAAGAATGTTCAGGTAATCGGCAAACGTGCATTTGAGAAAGCTAAAAATCTGAGAAGTATTACAATTAAGTCCGTTTCTCTGAAGAAAGTTGGAAGAAGTGCATTCAAGGGTATCCATGCGAAGGCAAAGATTAAAGTGCCTGCTAAGAAACTGAAAGCATATAAGAGACTTTTAAAGAAAAAAGGACAGAAATCAAGTGTAAAGATTATAAAATAATTGGTATAATCTGAAAGTATAGCTAACAGATTACCGCCCCGGCAGATTTTCTTCTGCCAGGGGCGGTTTTGCTTATAAAAGAAATTTACAGGATATAGATACTCATTCTGTTTATTCATTCGATTTTATAAGCAGGATTTTTCGTCTATTTTTTGCAATACGTGAAATTGTATAACATTAAGCGCGATTTGCTGAGAAATTCTGTTTTATTTGCCACGTTGACAAAAGTGCGTTTCTTTGCTAACATAATTTACTAATATTAGTTATATTTTTAATCATTATTCAAGGATAGAAAGGAAGAAAACAATGGGAAAAATCATTAAAGAAGCAATTACATTTGATGATGTGTTATTAGTTCCAGCATATTCAGAAGTTATTCCGAATGAAGTTAATCTGGAGACAAAGCTTACAAACAAGATTAAGTTAAACATTCCATTTATGAGTGCCAGCATGGATACAGTTACAGAGCATCAGATGGCAATTGCCATGGCACGTCAGGGAGGAATTGGTATCATTCATAAGAATATGTCCATTGAGGCCCAGGCAGAAGAAGTAGACAAGGTAAAACGTTCAGAGAACGGTGTTATTACAGATCCTTTCTATCTTTCCCCAGAACATACCTTACAGCAGGCAGAAGACCTGATGGCGAAGTTCCGTATCTCTGGTGTACCAATCACAGAGAACGGTAAGTTAGTCGGAATTATTACAAACCGTGACTTAAAGTTTGAGACAAACTTTAATAAGAAGATTAAAGAGTCTATGACTTCCGAAGGTTTAGTTACTGCAAAAGAGGGAATTACTTTAGAAGAAGCAAAACAGATTCTTGGCAAAGCAAGAAAAGAAAAATTACCTATCGTAGATGATGATTATAACTTAAAAGGTTTAATTACAATTAAGGATATCGAGAAGCAGATTCGTTATCCATATTCCGCTAAGGACAGCAATGGCCGTCTTCTCTGTGGTGCAGCAGTAGGATGTACTCCAGACATCTTAAACCGTGTAGACGAGCTTGTTAAGTCCCATGTAGACGTTATCGTTATTGATACCGCTCACGGACATTCCGCTAACGTATTGAAGACATTTGCTTTAGTTAAAGAGAAGTATCCTGACTTACAGGTTATCGCGGGTAACATCGCAACAGCAGAAGGAACAAAGGCCATGATCGAATGTGGTGTTGATGCTGTTAAGGTTGGAATCGGACCTGGTTCTATCTGTACGACTCGTGTAGTTGCAGGTATCGGTGTTCCACAGATTACCGCTGTTATGGATTGTTACGAGATGGCAGATAAGTATAACATTCCAATCATCGCAGACGGTGGAATTAAGTTCTCTGGTGATGTTACAAAGGCTATCGCAGCCGGAGCGAATGTTGTAATGCTTGGTGGACTTCTTGCAGGTTGTGACGAGAGCCCAGGAGAATTTGAGTTATATCAGGGAAGAAAATATAAAGTATACCGTGGAATGGGCTCACTGGCAGCTATGGAGAACGGAAGTAAAGACCGTTACTTCCAGGCTAACGCTAAGAAGTTAGTACCAGAAGGTGTAGAAGGCCGTGTAGCTTATAAAGGTAAATTGGAAGATACCATCTTCCAGCTCGTTGGAGGATTACGTTCCGGTATGGGATATTGCGGAGCGAAGACGATTCAGGAATTAAAAGAGAAGGGACAGTTTGTAAAGATTACAGCAGCTTCCTTAAAAGAGAGTCATCCTCATGATATTCATATCACAAAAGAAGCACCAAACTATAGTGTAGAATAATAAGAACGCAAAGGCTGCGCAGATGGGGTTTAGCTCTATCTGCGCAGTTTTTTTATCGTCTTCCTATTATGAAGTCAGGTGTAGAATTTAAGCAGTATTCTGAAGAAAGCAGTCATTGAATATTTCATAGAAAGAAGGGATTCGATGTTTTTTTCCAGCGGACAAAAGCAGGTCTGGATGAAAAATAGAGTGAGGAAGAGAAAAAAGTCTGGGAAAAAACGAAAAGGGAGAAAACAAATATCAAATAAAAGACAATTGGCAATTACAATACTTTTTCTGGCAGTATTTATTTCTATTTTACATAGTAGCTTTCTTTGGAAACCAAATAGCGTGTCAGGAATTTCACCAAAGCAGGAAGAGGGAAGTGATGTTGGAAGCCGTGTACTTCCCGCGGAGGATGGCCCTTGTGGCAGACCAGAGATTACAGAAGATTTTTTAGATAAGAATCCGTATAGCCGAAGTGGAATTGCTTTAAGGAAGGTAAAGGGAGTCGTTATCCACTATGTGGAAAATCCGGGCAGTACGGCAAAAGAGAATCGGGATTATTTTAATAATCTGCAAAACACGCATCTTACCAAGGCAAGTAGTCATTATATTGTTGGTTTAGATGGAGAGGTTATTCAATGTATTCCGCAGAGCGAAATTTCTTATGCATCAAATAACCGGAATAAAGATACGATTTCGATTGAGTGCTGCCATCCAAAGAAAAACGGGAAGTTTAATGACAAAACATATAATTCGGCTGTGCGCCTTACAGCGTGGATTTGCAAGACGTATGGTTTATCTTCCCAAAATGTGATTCGTCATTATGATGTTACAGGAAAGATGTGTCCGAGATATTATGTAAAACATGAGCAGGCATGGAAAGATTTTTGCAATAAAGTGCAGGAATGTCTGGAAAAAGATTGATTATAATAGAAAAATGAGATATGATATTTAACTGTGAGTATCTATACCCATGAACACTTAGATTGTTAATTTGCAGGAAATGATAAGAGGTAATTCATAAAGGGTATAAACGATAGAAGAAAAAGGAAAGGGATGAAACAATGAGTTATAAAGTAGGTGTAATCCGAGGAGACGGAATCGGTCCGGAAATCGTGGCAGAAGCACTTAAAGTATTAGATAAAGTGGCAGAAAAATATAACGAAACGTTTGATTACACAGATATCCTTCTTGGCGGTGCATCCATTGATGCAACAGGAAAGCCTCTTACAGAAGAAGCATTAGAGACAGCAAAAAGCTGTGATGCCGTACTGATGGGTTCTATCGGTGGTAATACAACAACTTCTCCATGGTATAAGCTTCCGGCAAACTTAAGACCAGAAGCAGGACTTCTGGCTATCCGTAAAGGACTTGGATTATTTGCCAATATGAGACCGGCATATCTTTATGAAGAGTTAAAAGACGCCTGCCCATTAAGAGAAGACATTATCGGAGACGGTTTTGACCTTGTCGTTATGAGAGAGTTAACAGGTGGTCTTTACTTTGGAGAAAGAAAGACATTTGAAGAAGATGGAGTGACAAAGGCTGTTGATACCCTTACATACAGTGAGGAAGAGATTCGTCGTATCGCTATCCGTGGTTTTGATATTGCTATGAAGAGAAGAAAGAAAGTAACAAGCGTAGATAAGGCCAATGTACTTGATTCTTCCCGCTTATGGAGAAAGGTTGTCAACGAAGTTGCAAAAGACTACCCGGAAGTAGAGTTAGAGCATATGTTAGTTGATAACTGTGCCATGCAGTTAGTGAGAGATCCTAAGCAGTTCGACGTTATCCTTACAGAGAACATGTTTGGTGACATTTTATCTGATGAGGCAAGTATGGTAACTGGTTCTATCGGAATGTTATCTTCTGCAAGTTTAAAAGAAGGAAGCTTCGGTTTATATGAGCCAAGCCACGGTTCTGCACCAGATATCGCAGGACAGGATATCGCCAATCCAATCGCAACCATCCTTTCTGCATCTATGCTTCTTCGTTATTCTTTCAATATGGATGAGGCAGCAGATGCTGTAGACAATGCAGTAAAACAGGTATTAAAAGATGGATACCGTACTGTAGACATCATGTCTGAAGGAATGACAAAGGTTGGATGTAAAGAGATGGGAACTCTTATCGCAGAACGTATCTAGATGTAGTTGAAAGTTATTTAGAATTGTATCGTATAAGGGCATATTCAATGGAAGAAGTATCTACATTGGATAAATAATTTATATTTTAGAAAATGAAGATTTCATTGCTAAGTGAATCATTGGAGGTTAATTATGAATAGTGACCACGTAAAAAAAGGAATGCAGCAGGCACCACATCGTTCCCTGTTTAATGCATTAGGTTATACAAAAGAAGAGATGGAAAGACCTTTAGTAGGTATCGTAAGCTCCTACAATGAGATCGTTCCAGGACATATGAATCTTGACAAAATCACACAGGCTGTAAAGATGGGTGTTGCTATGGCTGGTGGTACACCAGTTGTATTCCCTGCAATTGCTGTATGTGACGGTATTGCTATGGGACATACTGGAATGAAGTATTCCTTAGTAACAAGAGAGTTAATCGCAGATTCCACAGAATGTATGGCAAAAGCTCATCAGTTTGATGCTTTAGTTATGATTCCAAACTGTGATAAGAACGTACCTGGACTTTTAATGGCAGCAGCACGTATCAATGTACCAACTGTTTTCGTAAGTGGTGGTCCAATGTTAGCAGGACACGTTGATGGAAGGAAGAGAAGTCTTTCTTCTATGTTTGAGGCAGTAGGTGCTTATGAAGCTGGTAAAATGACAGCAGAAAAGGTAGAAGAATACGTTAACAAAGTATGTCCTACCTGTGGTTCCTGCTCTGGTATGTACACAGCCAACTCCATGAACTGTATGACAGAGGTTCTTGGTATGGGGCTTCGGGGTAATGGTACAATTCCAGCCGTATATTCCGAGAGAATCCGTCTTGCAAAACATGCAGGTATGAAGGTTATGGAATTACTGAAAAATAATGTACGCCCAAGCGACATTATGACAAAGAAAGCTTTCTTAAACTGCTTAACAGTAGATATGGCACTTGGATGCTCTACAAATACAATGCTTCACCTCCCTGCAATCGCACATGAAGCAGGCGTAGAACTGAACATGGATATTGCGAATGAAATCAGTGCAAAAACACCAAACCTCTGCCATCTTGCACCAGCAGGACCAACTTATATGGAAGACTTAAACGAAGCTGGCGGTGTATATGCTGTTATGAATGAACTTAGTAAAAAAGGACTTCTTTATGAAGACCAGATTACTGTAACAGGAAAGACAGTAGGAGAGAATATCAAAGACGTTCATAACTTAAACCCAGAAGTCATCCGTCCAATCGACAACCCTTACATGGCACAGGGTGGAATCGCTGTCTTAAAGGGAAATATCGCACCAGATACTGGTATCGTAAAACAGTCTGCCGTTGTTCCTGAAATGATGGTACATGAAGGACCTGCAAGAGTATTTGACTGTGAGGAAGATGCGATCAAGGCAATCAAAGGTGGCGACATTGTTCCTGGTGATGTTGTTGTTATCCGTTACGAAGGACCAAAGGGTGGCCCTGGAATGAGAGAGATGTTAAATCCTACTTCTGCAATTGCAGGAATGGGACTTGGCGATTCTGTAGCATTAATTACAGATGGACGTTTTTCCGGTGCTTCCAGAGGAGCTTCTATCGGACATGTATCCCCAGAAGCAGCCGTTGGAGGACCAATTGCTTTAATTGAAGAGGGAGATATCATCAAGATTGATATTCCAAACAACAGCTTAAATGTTGATGTTTCTGATGAAGAATTAGCAAAGAGAAAAGAAAAATGGCAGCCAAGAGAGCCTAAAATTACAGATGGTTACCTTCGCCGCTATGCTGCTCTTGTTACTTCTGGAAACAGAGGCGCAGTTTTAGATGTTGACCAGTTAAAATAATTGGAAAGGGTATATTTATAATGAAGCAGGTACTTAATGGTTCAGAAATCGTATTAGAGTGTTTAAAAGAGCAGGGGGTAGACACCGTTTTCGGTTATCCGGGCGGAGCGATTTTAAATATTTACGATGAATTATATAAACAGAGTGACAAAATCCATCATGTTCTTACTTCTCATGAGCAGGGAGCTTCCCATGCAGCAGATGGTTATGCCAGAGCAACTGGTAAAGTAGGAGTATGTATGGCTACATCCGGTCCGGGGGCAACAAACCTCGTGACCGGGCTGGCAACTGCCTACATGGATTCCATTCCAGTCGTAGCGATTACAGCAAACGTTGGTGTCAGCCTTCTTGGAAAGGATTCTTTCCAGGAGATTGATATCAAAGGTGTAACAATGCCAGTAACAAAACATAACTATATTGTAAAAGATATTGAAAAACTTGCGGATACCATCCGTGAGGCATTCCAGATTGCACAGTCAGGAAGAAAAGGCCCGGTTTTAGTAGATATTACAAAAGATGTCACAGCAGCAAAGACATATTTTGAATCTATGGAACCAGCCGTGATTCACCCAGTCTGTGAGACAATCAAAGAAAAGAGTGTCAAAGAAGCAATCGAGATGATTGAGGAAGCAAAACAGCCATATGTTCTTCTTGGTGGCGGATGTACATTATCCGATGCCAGTGAACAGGTAAGAGAGTTTGTAAAGAAAATTGATGCCCCAGTTTGTGATACACTTATGGGGAAGGGTGTTTTTCCAGGAGAGGATCCAGCCTATACAGGAATGTTGGGAATGCATGGAACGAAGACTTCGAATATCGGGGTATCCCAATCAGACTTACTCATTGCAATCGGTACACGTTTCAGCGACCGTGTTTATGGTAATGCCAAGACATTTGCCAGCAGAGCGAAAATCATTCAGATTGATATCGATCCTGCTGAGGTAAATAAAAATATTTTAATTGATACTGCAATTATCGGTGATGTAAAGGCAGTTCTTACTATTTTAAATAGAAGACTTTCCCAGCAGCACCATGAAGCCTGGATGCAGGAAATTCAGGATATGAAAGCAAAATATCCGATGACTTATCATCAAGAACGTCTTTCCGGTCCAGGACTTATTGAGAAGATTTACGAGCTTACCGAGGGAGATGCGATTATCACAACAGAAGTTGGACAGCATCAGATGTGGGCAGCCCAGTATTATAAATACGAACGCCCTCGTCAGTTCCTTACTTCCGGTGGACTTGGAACAATGGGATACGGCCTTGGCGCAGCAATCGGTGCCAAATGCGGATGCCCGGATAAAGTTGTTGTAAATATCGCAGGAGATGGCTGTTTCCGTATGAATATGAATGAGATTGCAACTGCAACCCGTTCAGAGATTCCGGTAATTGAAGTAGTTGTAAACAATCATGTGCTTGGTATGGTTCGCCAGTGGCAGAATCTTTTCTATGGGGAAAGATATTCCTCCACAACACTCTATGATAAAGTAGACTTTGTAAAACTTGCAGAAGCAATGGGTGCAAAGGCAAAACGCGTAGAGACAATTGAAGAATTTGAAGCTGCTTTCAAAGAAGCGGTTGCTTCTAATGAACCATATCTCCTTGACTGTATCATCGACAGTGATGATAAAGTATGGCCGATGGTAGCGCCAGGCGGTTCTATCAGCGATGCTTTCAATGAAGAAGACTTAGAGAAACAAAAACAGGAAGAATCTAAATAAATGAAAGGAAGTTATAATGATGTTTCAGTATAAATGCTTAAATCCAATCTCTGCATGTGGAACTTCTCTTTTTACAGAAGAATATAAGCAGGTAGAAGAATTACAGAAAGCCGATGCTGTATTAGTAAGAAGTGCAGCAATGCATGATATGCAGGATGTGCCGAATCTTTTAGCTGTTGCAAGAGCAGGAGCTGGTGTAAACAACATCCCTATCGCAGATTATTCTGAAAAAGGAATCGTTGTATTTAACACGCCAGGAGCCAATGCAAATGGTGTAAAAGAGATGGTTATCGCAGGAATGTTATTAGCATCCCGTGACTTAATCGGTGGAAATAAATGGGTAGAAGAGAACAAAGAAGACCCTAACATCACAAAGGCAATGGAAAAAGCCAAAAAAGCATTTGCCGGAAGAGAAATCCAGAACAAAAAGATTGGTGTTATTGGTCTTGGAGCAATCGGTGTTCTCGTAGCCAATGCTGCACACAACCTCAACATGGAAGTTTACGGATATGACCCATTCTTGTCTGTAAAGTCCGCATGGAATTTATCAAGAGCCGTTCATCATGTATCTTCTATTGATGAAATCTTTGAAAATTGTGATTTCATCACAATCCATGTTCCACTGTTAGACAGCACAAAGAACATGATTAGTGCAGAAGGCATTGCAAAGATGAAAAAAGATGCCGTTATCTTAAACTTTGCACGTAACGGTCTTGTAGATGAAGATGCTTTAGTTGCGGCATTAGATAATGGTAAGCTGGCACATTATGTAACAGACTTCCCTACACCAAAGGTAGCAGGAGTAAAGGGTGTTATCGCATTCCCTCATCTTGGGGCATCCACAGAAGAATCCGAGGATAACTGTGCAGAGATGGCAGTAGACCAGCTTATGGATTATCTGGAGAATGGTAATATCACAAACTCTGTAAACTACCCAAACACACAGCTTGGTGTATGCCAGACACAGGGACGTATTGCTATTTTACATAGAAATATTCCAAACATGCTGACTCGTTTCACAGGTGCATTTGCAAAAGACAATATCAACATCACAGAAATGAGCAACAAGACAAAAGGCGATTATGCTTACGCAATCTTTGATGTGGATTCTGCAATTACAGAAGAATCTGTACAGCATATCATAGATATTGAAGGTGTACTTAAGGTAAGAGTGGTTAAATAATTATAATAATATACAACAAAAATAACTGTCCAGAGCAATATAGCTTTGGATAGCTATTGAAAATAAAAAACAGGAATAAACCCATAGTTATTTTACACAGAAAGGTGACATAGGAAAATGGATCAGAAATTAAAAGTAGGTATCCTTGGTGGTACAGGAATGGTTGGACAGAGATTTATCTCTCTTTTAGAGAATCACCCTTGGTTTGAAGTAGTAGCAATTGCAGCAAGCCCACGTTCTGCAGGAAAAACATATGAGGAAGCAGTAGGCGGAAGATGGAAAATGCAGAAAGCGATGCCGGAAGCTGTAAAGAATATCGTAGTAATGAACGTAAACGAAGTAGAAAAAGTAGCTTCTGAAGTAGATTTCGTATTCAGTGCTGTAGATATGAGCAAAGAAGAAATCCGTGCGATCGAGGATGCTTACGCAAAGACAGAAACACCTGTAGTTTCTAACAACAGCGCACATAGATGGACACCAGATGTACCAATGGTAGTACCTGAAATTAACCCAGAACATTTCGAGGTAATCGAGGCACAGAAAAAACGTCTTGGAACAAAGAAAGGTTTCGTAGCAGTAAAACCAAACTGTTCCATCCAGAGCTACGCTCCAGCACTTTTTGCATTAAAAGAATTTGGTCCTAAGGAAGTTGTGGCAACAACATACCAGGCAATCTCCGGAGCAGGTAAGACATTCAAAGACTGGCCGGAAATGGTAGAAAACATCATCCCATTCATCGGTGGCGAAGAAGAAAAATCCGAGCAGGAACCATTAAGATTATTCGGTAAAGTTGTAGACGGCAAAATCGAAAAAGCAACTGCACCATTAATCACAACACAGTGTATCCGTGTACCTGTACTTGATGGACATACAGCAGCCGTATTCGTAAACTTTGAAAAGAAACCAACCAAAGAAGAAATCATCGACCGTTGGGAAAACTTCAAAGGACTTCCACAGGAGCTTAACTTACCAAGCGCACCAAAGCAGTTCATACGTTATATGGAAGAAGATAACCGTCCACAGGTTAAATTAGACATTGATTTTGAAAATGGAATGGGAATCTCCATGGGACGTTTAAGAGAAGATACAATGTTTGATTATAAATTTGTAGGATTATCTCATAATACAGTACGTGGCGCAGCCGGCGGAGCTGTACTTTGTGCAGAATTATTAACAGCACAGGGATATATCACAGCAAAATAAATTTTGATTTGTAGATTTGATATAGGTGAAAAATAAAAAATGATATATCCCATCTGCTTTGCAGCCGCTTTGTTTAAGATGCCTGTCTACATTTTAAACACGCTCTAAAGCGATATCTGGGATATATCATTTTTCTTTTTTTAGGAGGTTTTTTATGTTGTTAGAAGCAGCTTCATTGAAGTCTTTTGCTCATTCACTTATCTATGAATACCTTGGTAAAACAGGAGTGAAACTGGCAGATTTTTGTGGTGACATTATCGGGGCACTGCTGATTTTATTCATCGGTTTTAAAATCGTATCCTATGTGGTAAAAATGGCACATAAGATTTTTGAGCGTTCGATTATGGACACAACGCTGCAGACCTTCCTGCTTTCTTTTATTAAGATTGGCGGTAAGGTACTTGTTATTTTTATGGCGGTAACAAAGATTGGCGTAGCAGCACATCTGCCAGCTGTCTCCCCAGCCGCAGTAAAAGCCACAATGTAATTCCCAGACAGACCAGATTGATGCTGCATC
>ERZ856578.5526-NODE-5526-length-15281-cov-2.863457_pt1 | contig 15281 bp, 14 predicted proteins | sample MGYA00514384_ERZ856578 | MGnify/ENA primary metagenome ERZ856578 (study PRJEB29103, sample SAMN06111958) | human gut metagenome | biome: human gut; feature: ankylosing spondylitis patient; material: healthy_person | host: Homo sapiens | place: China:Hangzhou...
GGTGTTACCGAGACACACAATATTTTTAAAACAGCAGATGGCGCTGAGAGCCGCGAAGATGGCCAGCCGGCAGTGAAGCTTGACTTAAACGAGCTTGTTTCCATGAATATGTGGGGACTGACTCCTGCGTTTATGGATACTTTATACGATGGATTTGTAGAGTTTCTTCAGAATGTAAAAGCTGGTGATATCAAGGCAGAGTATCTTCTTCCGGTTATGATCGATGCATTGATCCAGAAGGGAACTGCCCAGGTAGATGTGCTTGAGACAAAGGATACCTGGTTTGGTGTAACTTACCAGGAAGATAAAGAGGTTGTGATCAAAGCCTTTAAAGAGCTTACCGAGGCTGGCGTATATCCAAACGGACTTTACAAATAAGATTATCGGATACTGTATATTGTAAATGTTTGCAGTTTTGCCTGAAAATATGGAAAAGAATGTATGATTCCTATATGCTTTCAGGTGTAATAAGCAAGGAGGATAATTAGATATGGGAAAATATTTTGGAACAGACGGATTTCGTGGTGAGGCGAATGTTCAGCTGACAGTTGATAATGCGTTTAAAGTAGGACGTTATGTAGGCTGGTATTATGGACGTGACCATAAGGCGAAGATCGTAATCGGAAAAGATACCAGACGCAGCAGCTATATGTTTGAGTATGCCCTTGTTGCAGGACTTACCGCTTCCGGAGCAGATGCTTATCTTCTGCATGTAACCACTACTCCAAGTGTATCCTTTGCGGTTCGTACAGAGGATTTTGACTGCGGTATTATGATTTCCGCAAGCCATAACCCATTCTATGATAATGGAATCAAGCTTCTGAATGGAAACGGACAGAAGATTGAGGCTGAGATCGAGGAGCGTATTGAGGCCTACATTGATGGCGAGATCGAGGAGCTTCCTCTTGCACGCAAAGAAGACATTGGACGTACTGTTGATTTTGCTTCCGGACGAAACCGCTATATCGGATATCTGATCTCCATTCCAAGCCGTGATTTCAAAAATGTAAAAGTCGGACTTGACTGTGCCAACGGAAGCTCATCCGCAATTGCCAAAAGTGTTTTCGAGGCACTTCAGGCGAAAACTTATGTGATCAACAATCAGCCGGATGGAACTAACATCAATACAAACTGTGGATCCACCCATATCGAAGTCCTTCAGAAATATGTGATAGACAATGGCCTGGATATCGGATTTGCTTATGATGGAGATGCTGACCGTTGTATCGCAGTTGATCATCGTGGAAATATCATCGATGGTGACAAGATTATGTATGTCTGCGGTAAATATCTGAAAGAGCAGGGGAAACTGAATGGAAATACTGTTGTTACCACAGTGATGTCCAATATGGGACTTTACAAAGCTCTGGAGCGTGAAGGAATGCGTTATGAGCAGACTGCCGTTGGTGACAAATACGTTGCCGAGAATATGATGGCAAATAACTACAGCATTGGTGGAGAACAGTCCGGACATATTATTTTCAGCCGCTATGCAGCTACAGGTGATGGTATCCTTACTTCTCTTATGGTCATGGAAGCATGTGTAGATAAGAAATCTACTTTATGTGATCTTGCCAAAGAGATGAAAGTTTATCCGCAGGTTCTTCGAAATGTACGTGTAGCAGATAAGAAGACTGCGCGTGAGAACCCGAAGGTGGTTGAAGCAGTCGAAGCAGCAGGAAAGGCACTTGGCGATTCCGGACGTATTCTGGTCCGCGAGAGTGGTACAGAGCCGCTGATCCGTGTTATGGTGGAGGCCGAGACAGATGAGCTCTGCCATCAGTATGTAGACAGTGTTGTGGAAGTAATGGAAGCCGAAGGACTGATCGTTGGTTGAGAATGAAAATCAGAAAAACAGCATTAATATTGACAGCGGTCATGGGGCTTTCCCTTCTGGCTGGCTGTGATAATGAAAAACAGCAGATTTTTAAGGAAGCAGAGAAAGATCTGGAGCAGGGCAGCTATGAGTATGCGCTGGATGAATTTACTACTTCTGTGAATAATGGTGTGAAGCCTGCAGTGTCTTACCGCGGGATTGGAATCTGTCAGCTGCGTCTGGGAAATTATGATGATGCCATTACTGCCTTTACCAGTGCTCTTGGCGAGGAGAAAGTAAGTAAAAGTATGGCCCGGGACCTGTATCTGTATCGCGCTACAGCACGTTTGCAGGCTGGGTATCTGGATGATGCCATGGCAGACTGTCAGGTGCTTGCCCAGAATTATGAGATGGATGCAGATGCCTGGTTCCTTACTGGAAAGGTTGCCCTGGAAATGGATGTCTATGATGAAGCTGCCTCTGATTTTGAGCAGGCGTATGGGGGAGATTCCAGCTATGACCGGGCCATCCAGATCTACGAGACGTACCTGGATAAGGACATGGAAGCGGATGGAACCAGGTATCTGGAGGCTGTTTTGTCCACAGAGGCAAAGGGAGCAGAGGATCTTTGCAGCCGGGGAAGAATCTATTACTATATGGGAGATTATACCAATGCCCAGAAGGAGCTGACAGATGCTTCCAATCAGGGAAGTACAGAGGCACTTCTGGTTCTTGGAATGGTCTATGGCGCTCAGTCAGATTACGCAAATGCCCGGGCAATGTACCAGCAGTACATCAATCAGAAGCTGGATGATACGTCCGGAAATCAGACACAGACTGCCGCACAGGGATACAATGGACTGGCAGTGTGCGATATGGCAGAAGGAAATTATGATTCTGCTTTGGAAAATATCAGCAGCGGAATTTCCATTGCTTCCGATGATGAAATGCAGAGCTTGTTATTTAATGAAATTGTAGCTTATGAGAAAAAACTGGATTTTTCCACAGCGCAGGAGAAAGCTGTGTCTTATGTCGGAATGTATCCGGAGGATGAAGAAGCTGCGAAAGAGCTTGATTTCCTGAAATCCAGGACTGGAAGTAATGAATAGGAAACAGAGAAGGTTCTTGAAGCTATTTTTATAATCAAAAAAGGATTTGAAATCTGAGGCAATATTGAATGCCGGATTTCAAATCCTTTTTTGGTAATATACTCAGATCTTTTTTACATAAAGGCGGTTGCCACGATACATGGGGCGGCCGTTCACGCCACTGAGATCGTAGGACATTGCAAAGTAGGAATCCACGCTGCTTACAAGCGCCCAGTCAGGATCATAGACCTTTCCACCAATTTCAGCCCAGCCGTGACCGCCGGAGCAGATTACATAAACTTTTTTCATGCCTACAGCGTTTGCGAGGTAGGCGAAAGCTGCTGCATAGGAAACACAGTCACCTCGTCCGCCGCGGAAAAACATATCTTCGGCGAAATCCTTTTCCCAGTCCTGTGTATTTCTGAATTCACGCCAGCAATAGTAGGTGTACTGCTTCTTGACGTAATCAAAGCTGGCACGGAGGCGCTGCATTTTGTTCATTCCTGGTCTGCTGATCTTTTCTACAATCTTGTTCGCTTCTGTCATTAGCTTCAGCTTGCGCAGGTTAGAACCGGATTTGCTGGCACGTCCGGAAGCATCAAGGGCGATACCATTTATAGTGGTGGAGGTCAGCATGTATGCGCCGGTGGTTCCTGTGCTGATACGGAAAAAGTAGTAATTATTTTTGATTTTTTTCCAGCCGTAGCGCTGAATTCCATTTTTGTCAAAAAAGTAATAGCGGGATCCGATTTTGACTTTGCCTTTGACTTTCTTGCCGCGAGCATTGTAATAGTAGTGGCGGCCCTTGATGGTCTTCCAGGTACCAGAAGAGGAACTGGAAGCTTGTCCCTTACCGGAATGGGTCTTCTTATTGGTGACAGTGAAAGAAGATTTCGCAGTTTGGGAAACAGATGTCCGGGCAGCTGCCTGGGTGGGAAGAGTACCTGTCAGGAGCGTACAGGACAGGCAAAGGCAGGCTGCAAGAGTTTTGAGATTTTTCTTTTTCATAGGTTCCTCCTTTTTTGGTCTTTTACTATTATTATATACTATATGAGATCTGAACTGTAGTTGTTGTTTTCAGATCTGAAATATGTTACTGTTCACTCCGTTCACAGTAACGCGCTTCGCGATGCACAGAAATCATGCATTCGCATGATTTCGCGCCGCAATTCTCGGGTTTTCTGTGAACTTTGTTCACAAAAAACGCCTCGCGGAACGTTACCAGTGAACAGTAACTGAAATATACCTCTCCCAAAAGGGATGGGTTTGTGTTATACTCTAACAGATGATTTTCAGATAGAAAAGTAACTGAAAGTTAGTTTATGGATGATCCGGAAGGAGGATTTATGGAATATATTGAAGAAATACAGGAGCAGGTGATTCTGGTTGGCGTTCAGCTGGACGAGAACGACAATGTGAAAGAATCCTTGGATGAACTGGAGGAGCTTGCAGATACTGCCGGAGCCCAGACAGTGGGAAAAATTATCCAGAACCGTGAGACTGTACATCCTGGAACTTATATTGGCAAAGGAAAGATCGAGGAGGTACGTGCTCTTATGCTGGCCACGGATGCTACAGGAATCATCTGTGACGATGAGCTTTCCCCGGCACAGATGAACAATCTAGAGCATGAGCTGGAATGTAAGGTAATGGACAGAACTCTTCTGATTCTTGATATTTTTGCAAAACATGCCACCACAAGTGAGGGTAAGATCCAGGTAGAGCTGGCCCAGCTCCGTTACAGAGCATCCAGACTGGTAGGACTAGGTGCGTCTTTGTCCAGACTTGGAGGAGGAATCGGAACCAGAGGTCCTGGAGAGAAGAAGCTGGAGAGCGACCGACGGCTGATCCGAAAAAGAATCACAGCGCTGAAGGAAGAGCTTTCCCAGGTAGAGAAGCACAGAGAACTGCTCCGTACCGGACGTACCCGGGGAAAGATGAAGACTGCGGCGATCGTGGGATATACCAATGCGGGAAAATCCACTTTACTGAACACTTTGACAGGAGCAGGTGTTCTTTCCGAGGACAAGCTTTTTGCCACTCTGGATCCGACTACGCGGGCTCTGACGCTGGATGACGGACAGCAGATCCTGCTTACCGATACGGTTGGATTTATCCGTAAGCTGCCGCACAATCTGGTTGAGGCGTTTAAGAGTACGCTGGAGGAAGCCAGGTACGCGGATTACATCATTCATGTGGTGGATTGCTCCAATCCCCAGGCTGTACAGCAGATGGAAGTGGTTTACGACACTTTGCAGGAGCTGGAAGTTCAGGGGAAAAAGACCATTACATTGTTTAATAAGGTGGATATGGGAGCGGCTATCCGTATGCGCGACAGCAATGCAGACCACACTTTGAAGGTATCTGCGAAAACAGGGGAAGGTCTTGAGGATTTAAAGGCACTTCTGGGGAAAATTCTTTCCGAAGAGCAGATTTATGTGGAAAAGCTTTTTTCCTATCAGGAGGCTGGCAAGATCCAGCTGATCCGGGAATATGGGCAGCTGCTTTCGGAGGAGTACACAGATACTGGAATTCTGGTGAAAGCCAGAGTGCCGCAGGAAATTCATGGGAAGCTTATGTGACGCAGCCAGACCTGTGGAATTGGCAAAAAGTATGGGTTTATAAAGTTATCACATTTGAGGATAATAAGTAAATATAATGATATGAGTGTCAAAAGGTCTTTTGACACTCATTTGATACCCGGATTGCTACGCAGCTACGCTGCTCCCGCAATCCTCCAAATATTCGAAATCCGCTGATTTACTGCGTAAATCGCTACTTTCTCATATTTGGCGTGTCCCAAGTTCAAAAGCCTTATCGTGCAAGCACGAACAGCTTTTTGACCTTTTGACACTGGTATCATATAATGTTATCGCTTAAAAGTAATTTCTGTGAGGCGCATTGCTATACAGAAAGTGAAGAACGATAGGTAAGAAGACTAAAATTTGTAAAAAACAGGAGAGAATATCATGGGAAAATACACAGATTACATTATGAAAACAGCACAGGATCTGCTTTCAGTGCCAAGTCCAAGTGGTTTTACCCACATGGCAGCAGATTTTGTAAAAAAAGAATTTGAAAAGCTGGGCTATGAGCCGCAGATCACCCAGAAGGGGGCTGTGCTTGTAAAGCTTGGAGGAAAAGACGATGAGAATGCAGTGGTTCTGGCAGCTCACATGGATACTCTTGGCGGAATGGTCTGCCAGATCATGGACAACGGACATCTGAAACTGACTAATATCGGCGGTATGAATCCAAACAATGCAGAGGCTGAGAATTGTAAGGTTTATACAAAGTCCGGCAAAGTATATGATGCAACTTTCCAGCTGGAGAATGCGTCTGTTCATGTAAACGGCGAGTATAGCGATACCAAACGTACTTATGAGACGATGGAGGCCATTCTTGATGAGCCGGTGAAGAATAAAGAGGATGTGAAAAAACTTGGAATCATGACAGGCGATTTTGTCTGCTTTGATCCAAGGACAGTTGTGACTGAGAGCGGATACATCAAGAGCCGTTTCCTTGATGATAAATTCAGCACTGCTATTCTTCTCGGCTATGCTAAATATCTGAAAGAGAAAGAAATTCAGACAGAGCGTACCATTTATGTACTGATCACTTCTTATGAGGAAGTGGGACATGGTGGATGTGCCGCTATCCCAGATGGAGTGACAGAGATGATCTCCGTAGATATGGGATGTGTTGGAAAAGGCCTGGAATGTGATGAAACCATGGTTTCAATCTGCGCTAAGGACAGTATGGGACCATATGATTACCAGGTGGTTTCCGGTCTGATCAAGGCTGCACAGGAGAATGACATTGCGTTTGCTGTGGATGTGTATCCTCATTATGGCTCTGATGTAGATGCGGCACTGAAAGCAGGCTATGATATGAAGCATGGTCTGATCGGACCGGGAGTTTACGCATCTCATGGATACGAGCGGTCACACAGGGATGGAGCGAAGAATACACTGAAATTACTGAAGGCATATTTAGGATAAAAGTCCTGCGCGGTAGCGCTAAAGGCGCGGAACAATCGACTTTCATTTGGGGTGATGTCTGCGCATGCAGACATGTCCGTTTAGAAGAAAAACTTGATTAAAAATGTATAAAATCTTAATAATAGAAGATGACGAAATTATTGTACAGATAGTAAAGCGACATTTGGAATCCTGGGGATATGAGGTCTTTCAGGTCGAAGATTTCACTCATGTGATTCAGGAGTTTGTGCAAAAAGATCCACAGCTGGTGCTGCTGGATTTGAAACTGCCGTTTTTTAACGGTTTTCATTGGTGTGAGGAAATCCGCAAAATTTCACAGGTACCAGTGATGTTTCTGTCTTCAGCGGCTGACAATATGAATATGGTAATGGCCATGAGCCGCGGTGCAGATGATTTTATCGCGAAACCTTTTGATCTGGATGTGTTAACTGCGAAGGTGCAGGCTGTGCTTCGCAGAACCTATGCCTTTGGTCAGAACAACAGTCTTCTGGAAAGGGGCGGCGTAGTGCTGAATCCTGGAAATGGGACGATTTCAGTGGATGGAAAGCTTGCAGACCTGACGAAAAACGAATTGAAGATATTGCAGATACTATTTGAACATCAGGGGCATGTTGTATCCAGAGAGTCGATTATGACAAAACTGTGGGAGAGCGACAGCTTTGTGGATGACAATACTTTGACAGTAAACATCACAAGAATCCGTCGGAAGCTGGAAGGTCTGGGTGTAGAGAACTTCATTATCACCAAAAAAGGCCTGGGGTACATGGTATGATTAAATATCTGAAAACCAGATGGAAAACAGGTGTTTTGGCTTTACTTATGGTAGCGGTAACGGCTGGAATCCTTTTTCTGTATGATATTCCGCTGGAGCCTGTAGGTTATGTGGCGGTTTTTGAAATGCTGCTGACAGGCCTGGGGCTTATGTGGGATTACCATAAATATCGGAAAAAGCAGGAAAGTCTGCTTTACATAAGAGACTGCGGCAATTTTTCAGAAGAATATCTGGAGGCTCCGGAGAATGAAAATGAGGCTATTTACCGGGAAATCTGCCGTAGTCTGGATGAGAAGAGAATAGAGGCTGAAAATCAGAGAAGTGCTTTTGGTACAGAATTGACAGACTTTTATACGCTGTGGGTTCACCAGATCAAAACACCTATTGCTGCAGCAAGACTGCTTCTGCAGGAAGAGAAGCCCAGACCTCAGGAGATTCAGAATGAGCTTTTTAAGGTGGAGCAGTATGTGGAGATGGTGCTGGGGTATCTTCGAACGGAGGATATGGCTTCAGACATCCGATTTGAGGAAGTGGATATGGATTCTCTGATTCGTGAACAGATTCACAAATTTGCCAGAATATTTATTGGGAAAAAGCTTTCTCTGGAGTATCAAGAGGTATCGGAAACGGTGCTTACAGATGAAAAATGGCTTGGCTTTGTGTTGGGACAAATTTTATCAAATGCACTGAAATACACAAAAAAAGGAAAAATATCCATCTATATGAGCAAATCCAGGCCGCATACGCTGGTGATCGAAGATACTGGAATTGGAATCCGTGCCGAAGATTTGCCCCGGGTTTTTGAAAAGGGGTTTACTGGCTATAATGGACGTGAAGAGAACAGGCCTACTGGAATTGGGCTTTATCTTTGCGGAAAGATTATGAAAAGGCTGGATCACGGAATTAGGATAGAGTCGGAGCTTGGAAAAGGGACGAAGGTATTTCTTGAACTGGGAAGGAAGAAGATGGATCTATATTAGAGCGTGTTCGGAAAAAACAATCTCGCAGTCTGCATGCCCCACTTTTCGGTGTATTTTGCAGATTGCAAGATTAATTTTTTACATGCTTTAGATGGTGGGGACAAGGAGAGAGTATGAAAGCGATAAAGAAGGTTTTAAACAATATTTTTATTGATGGTTTAAGCGGAATGGCTTTGGGGTTGTTTTCTACTTTGATCATCGGAACTATTTTGAAACAGATTGGTGATTTGATGGGCGGTACATATGGCACTTATTTAAGTGCATTTGCAGTGGTTGCCCAGAGGCTTACAGGTGCCGGAATCGGCATCGGTGTTGCGTATAAATTCCGGGAATCTACTTATGTGCTGTTGTCGGCTGCGGCAGCAGGAATGATTGGGGCTTATGCATCAAACCTTATTGCAGGAACCCTGTTGTCTGATACAGGGGCATTAGTGTTATCCGGTCCTGGCGAGCCTCTTGGAGCGTTTGTGGCTGCATATGTGGGAATTACGATTGGGAGGCTGGTTGCCGGAAAAACAAAACTGGATCTTCTTATTACACCAGCAATCACCATCCTTTCCGGTGGTGCTGTAGGGATACTGGTAGGACCGGGAGTATCAAGCTTCATGACATGGCTTGGCAACCTGGTAAACTGGGGAACTGAGCAGCAGCCAATCCTAATGGGAATTGTGGTTTCTGTCATCATGGGAATGGTACTGACTTTGCCAATTAGTTCTGCAGCTCTTGGAATTATTCTGGGGCTGAATGGCGTGGCAGCGGGTGCGGCAACGATCGGATGCTGCTGTCAGATGATTGGATTTGCAGTGACAAGTTTTAAGGATAATGGCGTGGGCGGTCTTTTTGCCCAGGGAATCGGAACTTCCATGCTGCAGATCCCTAATATTATGAAGCGTCCGCTGATCTGGCTGCCTCCTACACTGGCATCTGCTATTTTAGGCCCAATTGCCATTATCGGGCCTTTCCATATGACAAACAATGCAACTGGTTCCGGAATGGGAACCTCTGGTCTGGTTGGACAGATCATGACTTACCAGACTATGGTGGCAACAGAATCACCGGTGCTGGTAATTCTGAAAATTGTATTGTTCCACTTCCTACTTCCGGGACTGTTATCCTATGTGATTTACCGCGGAATGCGAAATATGGGATATATTAAAGACGGACAGATGAAGCTGAATGTGTAAGGAATATAAAATAAATATTGACATCTAATGAATGTTAGAATATACTAACAACATAAAGGAGCTTATAGGTAATCTGAAAGGAGTATCATATGGGAACAGTAGTTGTTGGTGCTATCGTAGTCGTAATAGCAGGTCTGGCAGTGAGAAGTATTGTGAAGGATAAAAAAAGCGGAAAAGGCTGCAATGGTAATTGTGGAAGCTGCGGCGGACACTGCCACTAAGATGTGAATGAGGCACTGGTATTTTACATAGCTGGTAAATAAGAAGATGAGGAAACTGCTGTATTGGAGAAATCTGATATGGCAGTTTTTTTATTGATAAAAAACAGAATGTGACAAACCCGCGAAAGAATTGCGCACACATTTTGGCACAGATTGTAAATGGGTATAAACTGTTATAAAATCAAAAATGCATATATATATTGTATTCTGTAATGTACATATCATGAAGGGAGTGTTGAAAATGAAAAAGTCACTAAAAAAAATAATAACGGTTGTGCTGACATTTGCTATGATGTTTGCAATGACCGTGCCTGCTTACGCAAAAGAGGTATTTAAAATTCTTAAGACAAATGCAACTATTTATTCTTCTAAAACTATGGAAAATCGCAGATGCTACAATCCGGATGAACTTATTGCCTACATTGGAAAAAGAAAAGTAGTTGTGGAATCCAGTAATACAAAAGTTGCAACTGTAAAGATAAAGGATAATGCTATTTGGGCTACGCCCCAAAAAGCTGGCACAACAACTATTACTGTGAAAACTGAACGGGAAACTTACAAATGTACATTTACCGTGTATAAATATGTAAATCCTGTTTCTTCTGCAAAGGTGGGAAAGCTCACAATTAAAGGAACTGCTTTTAAAAAGAATGCAATTTATAATCTGCGTTATTCCAAATATAAAAATAAGAGTATCGCATTTAAATTTAATCTGAAAAAAGGTTGGAAACTCAGAGGGGGAATATCGTATGCAAGAAGTAACTGGGGTGTAGCAAAGATGTCACCAAATGGCAGCAAAATAAAAGTTGCAGGAGGATCTGGATTTCTTGCTGTTGCATTGGCTGAAAATATCAAGACGGGGCAGAGAGAAAGAATACACATATATTTCAAATAAATTGATAACTTTCAACGTATGGCACTGAACTGCTATATAATTTGTGTGGAGATATAATTTGAAAAGCGTTTTCCGAAATCAAAATATGAAAATCGGAAAACGCTTTTTGGTTTAATTGTGCTTTTTAATAAAAACAACGAAAAACCACAAAAATCAACCAAAAACACCAACTAAAACAACAAAACTGGTGTTGAATTATGTTGACACCGCATAGCAAATGACGTATAATGAGCATAGAAAACTATGTCATGGAACAACGGACATTTATGTTGCCGACAGAGAGAATATTGTGTTTTGGAGATACAGAATATTATTTCATATGCCGGGACATCCATGAGAAAGGAGAACCATGGAAAAATACAATACAAGTGAGATTCCGAAATCTTCCAGAATTACCCGCCTGGTAGATCATCTCTATGCCAAGATGCCGGAGATCGAATCTTACAGAGCGAAGCTGATCACAGAGTCCTATAAGGAGACGGAAGACCAGCCGATCATTACCAGAAGAGCGAAAGCTTTTTCCCACATTTTACATAATATTCCGATCATCATCCGTGATGAGGAACTGATCGTGGGAAGTAACTCCATTGCACCGAGAGGATGCCAGACATTCCCGGAATTCTCATTCCAGTGGCTGGAAGACGAGCTGGATACGGTTGCCACCAGAACTGCTGATCCATTCTATATTTCAGAGCAGGCCAAAGCAGATCTTCGCGAGGTACACAAATACTGGAAAGGCAAGACTACCAGTGAGCTTGCCACAGCATATATGGCACCGGAAGCAATCCGTGCCATCGATCACAACATTTTTACACCAGGAAATTATTTCTACAATGGTGTAGGACACGTTACAGTAAAGTATTGGGAAGTTCTTGAAATCGGATACGAAGGCATTATGGCGAAAGCACAGGCTGAGCTGGATAAATGCAATGTGGGGGATGGAGATTACGCAGAGCGTTCCCGTTTCCTGGAAGCAGTTATCATGAGCTGCCAGGCAGTGATTGATTATGCAGACAGATATGCAAAGCTTGCCCTTGAAATGGCAGAGAAATGTACAGATCCACAGCGTAAAGCAGAGCTTCTTGTGATTGCATCCAATTGCAGCAAGGTTCCGGCGAAGGGAGCTACCAATTTCTGGGAGGCGTGTCAGTCCTTCTGGTTTGTGCAGCAGCTTCTCCAGATGGAGTCTAGCGGACATTCCATTTCCCCAGGACGTTTCGACCAGTATATGTATCCTTATTATAAGAAGGATATTGAGAGCGGCGCGATTACCAGAACAGCAGCCCAGGAGCTTCTTGATTGCATCTGGGTAAAATTAAATGACCTGAATAAAGTCCGTGATGCTGCTTCCGCAGAAGGCTTCGCAGGCTACAGTCTGTTCCAGAACCTGATCGTAGGAGGTCAGGATAAAGATGGCAATGATGTGACCAATGACCTTTCCTTTATGTGTATTGAGGCATCCATGCATGTACATCTTCCGGCTCCGTCCCTTTCCATCCGTGTATGGAATGGTTCTCCTCATGACCTTCTGATCAAGGCAGCAGAGCTTACCAGAACGGGTATCGGACTTCCGGCTTATTATAACGACGAGGTAATCATCCCGGCACTGCAGAACAGAGGACTTTCCCTTGTAGATGCCCGTGAGTATAATATCATCGGTTGCGTAGAGCCACAGAAAGCAGGTAAGACAGAGGGATGGCATGATGCAGCATTCTTTAATATGTGCCGTCCGCTGGAGCTTGTATTTGCCAATGGTATGGATCAGGGCGAGATGGTCGGAATTCCTACCGGCGATGTTAAACGGATGGAAACCTTCGATGAGTTTTACGATGCTTACAAGAAACAGATGGAATACTGCATTTCCCTTCTTGTAAATGCAGATAATGCCATTGACGTGGCTCATGCAAAGCGTTGTCCGCTTCCATTCCTTTCCAGTATGATCGATGACTGTATCAAACGTGGAAAGACCGTACAGGAAGGCGGCGCAGTTTATAACTTTACCGGTCCCCAGGGCTTTGGTATTGCAAACATGGCAGATTCCCTGTATGCAATTCGTCAGCTGGTCTATGAAGAGAAGAAGTTTACGATGGAGGAGCTGAAGGAAGCTCTTGCATGGAACTATGGCAAAGGCCTGGATGAGCAGTCTGTGAAAGAGATCACAACCGGCATCTTAAGAGAGATGACTGAGAGCGGTGCCAAGGTTGATGCGGATACTGCAGCAGCTGTCCTGAAATCTGTTATGAATGCCCAGATGGCACCTGAGAAGATGGCAAGATACCAGGAAATCCACGATATGATCGCAGAAGTTCCGAAATTCGGAAATGATATTCCGGAAGTGGACTACTTCGCAAGAGATGTGGCTTACACATATACAAGACCGCTTCAGAACTTTAAGAACCCACGTGGTGGACAGTACCAGGCAGGACTTTATCCGGTTTCTGCAAACGTACCCCTTGGCGGACAGACTGGTGCTACACCAGATGGAAGATATGCACATACTCCGGTTGCAGATGGTGTTTCCCCATCCGCAGGTAAGGATGTGAACGGACCTACTGCAGCAGCAAGCTCTGTTGCAAAACTGGATCACTTCATCGTATCCAATGGTACTCTGTTCAATCAGAAATTCCATCCGTCAGCATTGTCTGGACGTGAGGGTCTTGAGAAGTTCGTTGCATTGATCCGCTCCTACTTCGATCAGAAGGGAATGCATATGCAGTTTAACGTTGTAAGCAGAGAGACACTGCTCGATGCACAGGCACATCCGGAGAACTATAAGCATCTGGTTGTACGTGTGGCTGGTTACAGTGCACTGTTTACTACACTTTCCAAATCTCTGCAGGATGACATTATCAGAAGAACTGAGCAGGGATTCTAAAACGAAAGTCAGCAGAATTTTATGCAGGAGAGTTATAATTGCCCCATAGCTCACTTCTTAGCGAGATGATAAGTGTGGCTGTGAATGGAAACTTTCTGCTAAAAATATAAATGGAATTGCTGGTGGCTTCGTTAAGAGAAGTCTGCTGGCACTTCCGTATAATGGAGAAATCTATGGAATATTTAGACACTACAGGACGTATTTTCGACGTCCAGCGCTATTCCATCCATGACGGTCCTGGAATCCGTACCATTGTGTTTTTGAAAGGCTGTGTGCTCAGATGTCAGTGGTGCTGCAATCCGGAATCCCAGGAATATAAGATCCAGACAATGAAAACTCCAGACGGCGTGAAGACCATGGGACGAGACGTAACTGTCCGCGAGATGATCGAACTGGTAGAGAAGGATCGCCCATACTACTACCGTTCCGGCGGCGGAATGACACTTTCCGGCGGCGAATGTCTCTGTCAGCCGTAATTTGCACGTGACCTTCTTCGCGCAGCGAAAGAGCGTGGAATTAATACAGCTATCGAGAGTATGGCTTGTGTTCCCTGGAAAAATATCGAGATGGTACTGCCTTATCTGGATACTTACCTGATGGATATCAAGCATACCAATCAGGAGAAGCATAAGCAGTTTACAGGCAAGCCCAATGGACTGGCTCTGGAGAACGCCAGAAAGGTAGCTCTTTCTGGCCAGACCAATCTGGTGATTCGTGTACCTGTCGTTCCAACGTTCAATGACAGTGTGGAGGAAATCAAGTCTATTGCTTCCTTTGCATCTACATTGCCAGGTGTGAAGAAGATTCACCTTCTTCCATATCACCGTCTGGGACAGGATAAGTACGACTGGCTTGGAAGAGAATACAAGCTGCCGGAGATACTTCCTCCAGAACCGGAGCATATGGAACTTTTAAAAAAAGCAGTGCATTCCGTCTGTGATCTGGATTGCCAGATAGGTGGATGAAATAATATTTTATGTGAAAATTTTGAAGAAAGACATTGTGTGGAGAAATCTGTACAGTGTCTTTTTTTGCGTGCATTTCTTATTTAATGTGTTGGGAGGGTGAAAAGTTCTTCAGGAGGGACACATTTGAACAACTTTCAACACACTAAAAGAAAGCCTTTTTCATACATGCTCCAGGAAAAGAAATTGGAAAAAGATTTGCTTAAATTATAATTTTTTTGTATGATAGGTGGTATAATAAATACTTGATGAATTTATATCAACTATTTAAAAAAGCGGAGAAAGAAAACTTTATAAAGACAGTTAGATTGATTGCGGTAAAATCTGGCTGGTGCAAAATACTACAGCATAAGGAGAAAAAGAATGAGAGGACTATACTCATCAAAGACAAAAATCAGACACCAGATTTTTACTGAAATTGCCCGGCTTGCCTATGAGGGCGACATTGAGAAAGAGATGGATGATCTTCCGTACAAAATTCTTC
>ERZ856578.5532-NODE-5532-length-15263-cov-6.693007_pt1 | contig 15263 bp, 6 predicted proteins | sample MGYA00514384_ERZ856578 | MGnify/ENA primary metagenome ERZ856578 (study PRJEB29103, sample SAMN06111958) | human gut metagenome | biome: human gut; feature: ankylosing spondylitis patient; material: healthy_person | host: Homo sapiens | place: China:Hangzhou...
CAAGGGTTGCGCTCGTTGCGGGACTTAACCCAACATCTCACGACACGAGCTGACGACAACCATGCACCACCTGTCTCCTCTGTCCGAAGAAGGAACCGATTAAAGTCCTGTCAGAGGGATGTCAAGCCCTGGTAAGGTTCTTCGCGTTGCTTCGAATTAAACCACATGCTCCGCTGCTTGTGCGGGTCCCCGTCAATTCCTTTGAGTTTCATACTTGCGTACGTACTCCCCAGGCGGAGCACTTAATGCGTTAACTCCGGCACCGAGGACTTGCGCCCCCGACACCTAGTGCTCATCGTTTACGGTGTGGACTACCAGGGTATCTAATCCTGTTTGCTCCCCACACTTTCGTGCCTCAGTGTCAGTAACAGTCCAGAAAGCCGCCTTCGCCACTGGTGTTCCTCCTAATATCTACGCATTTCACCGCTACACTAGGAATTCCGCTTTCCTCTCCTGCACTCAAGGTACCCAGTTCAGGGGGCTGACATTGGTTAAGCCAGTGCCTTTCACCCCCTGCTTAGGTAACCACCTACGCACTCTTTACGCCCAATAATTCCGGATAACGCTTGCCCCCTACGTATTACCGCGGCTGCTGGCACGTAGTTAGCCGGGGCTTCCTCCAAGGGTACCGTCATTATCTTCCCCAAGGACAGAAGTTTACGATCCGAAGACCTTCTTCCTTCACGCGGCGTTGCTGCATCAGGCTTTCGCCCATTGTGCAATATTCCCCACTGCTGCCTCCCGTAGGAGTTTGGACCGTGTCTCAGTTCCAATGTGGCCGATCACCCTCTCAGGTCGGCTACTGATCGTCGCCTTGGTAGGCCGTTACCCCACCAACTAGCTAATCAGACGCAGGCCCATCTTATGCCGATAAATCTTTGACCATCTCACCATGTGATAAAATGGCTTTATGAGGTTTTAATCATCGTTTCCAATGGCTATCCCTCTGCATAAGGCAGGTTGCCTACGCGTTACTCACCCGTCCGCCGCTTTCCATCTCTTCACTTAACCGAAGTCTCATTCCAAGATTTCTCGCTCGACTTGCATGTGTTAGGCACGCCGCCAGCGTTCATCCTGAGCCAGGATCAAACTCTTAATGAAAATGGTATTTTACTTGTCTTTTGACTCACCTGCTTTGTTGCTGCTCCTTCTTTCGGTACTCACATACCTTAGTATGCTCCGTTCCTCATCAGTCGCGCGCCTTGCATCTGAGCCAAAATCCTGCGTAAACAGGTTTGACAAGTTAAAATCTGTTTGATTTCTTCTCTCAAGACAAACGTCTTTGCGTTTGCTAATTCGTTTTGAATTATTGTCTTTTTTAAGAAATTGTCGAGAAACTTTCCGCTAATTCGTTCGTTATTCACTTACCAATTCGCTGATTGTTTCAAACGCTTGTCAATTTTCCGCTATGCTTTGTCGCTTTCGGTCGAATCGGTACTCATGTACAAAAGTACACTCCGTTCCGTTCTCCCTCGGCTTCGCGCCTATCGAAAAATTTACTTCGCGTTAAAATTTATTTGACTAAATTTCTACACTATGAAATTTTCAAGGTTCAAGTTCAGCGTGGTGCTGAACGTTTTTATATTAACACAACCGGTTAATATTGTCAAGCGCTTTTTTCTTTTTCATCAAGTTTTTATAAAATCGATGGAAAATTTTCGGCGCTGCTGTTTTGCGACAGCTTGATTATTATATCAAACCACATACGCTTTGTCAAGAACATTTTTAAGCTTTTTTCGAACTTTTCCTTCCCGACCGATCCGCTTCCGCGTGGCTACAAGAGAAAAGCTCGTCTGCTCTCAAGCGACAGCTTGACTATATTACCACTCTTTGGTCTTTCCGTCAAGTACTTTCAGGAAACTTTTTTTAAAAATTTCATTCCTTACAGCAATTTTTTATCGATTCCCGTACTTTCCTTGTTCCCAACTTGCTTCATCTTCGGATTTTGCTGTGTTTCCGTCCGTTTGACCGCGCTCTGTCAGAAGTGCTTCGTTGTAAACTTGATATAGCTGTCTGCGCCGACACGCTCTACGTCGTGATCAAGGGTACTGCAGAACCCATTCTCATCAATATAAACAAGGAGAACCTCCTTACCTTTGAGTTTGTCAGGCATCGACAGGGTCACTTGTGCCCGACCGCCTTCAAAATGACGCAAGTGTCTTTCGCCGAGCTTCGCTGCCAGTTCAAAGAGTACACCGTTTTTTCCGATAATGTCCGCGGCTGGTTTCTGACTTTCTTTCAGTCGGGTGTTTTCGTTCAGCACGATGGTGACAATATCACCTTGAGACGCGTCAGCGATCGTTTCCAGCGCCTTGTTATCCAGTACGATCTCGCCGTTGTCTGTCTTGATGACAAGGTCGGCTTTGGTATCTTTTGCAATCGCCGCAACCATTTCCTTCGGCAATTCAACTTCGGTCGCCTTCATACCATCCACCGTGACTGCGACTCCCGCATTACCGCCTTGATTCGCATCCTTACCCTTGACGGTGATCACGATCGTATTGGACTTATGGGAAACCGCCTGCTCGAGCAGTTTATCACCGAGGTCTTTGGAAACGCTGGCTGTGGTCTTGGAGACTTCCTGCCCCTGCTCGTTCTTGGTCGTTGCGGTTGTCGTATTCTTAACGGTCGTCTTGGTTGTTGTAGTTGTGTCGGTTTCCGCACCCGGTTTGGACGCTGAACCATTCTTCATATCTTCTTTGACCGTGATAACATCGGCATCCGGATCAGATGGCGTTGGTGCAGGATCAGAACCAGGCTTTGGTGCAGGTCCCGGTGCAGGGGTTATTCCTCCGCCGCCGCTGCTCGAACCGCTGCTGCTCGAACCACCGCTTGCCATTCGTTGATAACCGCACACCTCGCACACATCATTTTGCCATGTATGCACAGCTTTGCTGCTTTCTATACTGCAGGCGGCATTCTGACACTGATGCCAGTGATCTGTTTCATCGCTCTGCAAAGCTCCGGTAAAGTCATGCTGTTTCGCCGTCGTTGTCACGCTGCCGCAGTACGCACAAAGTACCGGTGTCGTACAGTCATTATCATCCGCAAGCGGTGTATGTCCGTCGTTTACGGTTACGGTCACCGATGCGGTATTTCCGACCTTGTCGGTCGCAAAAACATTCTGCTCTCCGTCAGCCGGATTCAGCGTACACTTTCCGTCTGTAAGTGTAACAGGGTTTCCGTTGACGGTGATATTGTCAAGATTTTCCTCTTCTACCGAAACAATTTGTGCTTCGCAATATACCTTGCCGTCTGTAATTCCGGAAATAACCGGGGCGGTATGATCAACCACAATGCCGTCCGAGCTGATATATCTGACATTTCCCGAGCCATCGTTCAGTCTGGCATAAATGATATATCTTCCATCTCTATCAAGATATGGGTCGCCTATTTGCAATTTGCCCGGATACTGTATGAACAACCTTTGTTTAAGTTCGCTTTCAGCAAGCGTCTTATCACTGGCCAGATATGCGATGGTAACATTTCCGCTGCTTTTATCGGAAGCTGTAATTTCCACACTCTCGCCGTCTTTGACAAACAGGTCAAAGTTCACATCGGTTAAAAGTCTATTCCATTTATGTGTGCCAATCTTGATCTCACCGGACAGACTTCCCCACTGCGCCGTAAGGGAAGTTATCTCCGCCGGAACGCTGTCGCCCGGCTGATAGGTCTTACCATCATTGCCAAGCCAATTATATAGGTAGCCTGTATCACTGCCAAGTCCCTCAGATGCAGGCGCAGTAAATGCCGCTCCTTTTTTCACAATGATCTGAATATTTCCATCAGTACTGCCGTTCACACTACCGCCGTTCAGATCAAGTGTTACCGCCTCGAGTCCGTCAGTTCCCAGCGTCTCCACGTTCGGAAGCTCAAGCACAGGCCGGAAGCCGTAATGCTCCTGCGGACTTCCTTCAAAACTGCTGCCTGCAGTACGCACAGTACCGCCCTTTATGTTATATCCGCGCAGCATGCGGTTGGTTAGAATACCTCCGTCTTCATATTTATCCTGCACCCACGAAAACATATCAGCGTTTTTGATATATTCTTCATTCTTATCAAGGATAGTATCCCATTCATTATTGCGAGGGCCGATTGCTTCCTTTCCTCCCAGTGTATACCGGTTTCCTCCGGACAGCGCGCGCATCGTGTAGCTTATATTGCCGCTGGTATAGGATTTGCCGAAGATATATCCCACCTTGTCAATATTCGACCAGCCTGTAGAATGCACCACGTTATAGTCCGACACAAACAGACTGTGCAGATACTGGTTTCTCACCGCGGATTCGTCGGTGGTTTTCATCTCCTTTGAAAAGCTGTAGGCATCGATTGTTCCGACATAGGTAAACGGAACATAGTGCAGGCTCTGATCCGGCACCGAAACTGCGCCGGCCGCATTTCCTCCATTGACCGTACCCGGTATTCCCGCGCCCGAAAGGTCGAAATAATAGGTCGTACCCGGCTTGAGTTTAAACTGTTCCTGTCTGTCCCATTCCCATTTTGCATAAAACACCTTGTCGCCCTTATCGGTATCGCTGATCTGTGTTACCGGCGTACCGGCAAAATCACAATCCGTATACCAGCCTTTGAATACGCCTCTGCTGCGGCTCATATCTTCTGCTGTCGGCAGGATGACACTTTCTCCCTCCGCATACTGTGTAACATCTTTGCCCTCTGCAATGACAGCGCCGTTTCCTGCATGCAGCGTCACTTTATATATTACATCTGCGGGGATCGACGCCATAACCTTCTGCGAACGTTGATTGCCGCTTTGGTCAAAGACAGCGAAGTATATGTCACAGCCTTGTCTCGGCCGCAGCCCGCTGACAATAATGGTCTGCGCCTTCCTGTTTGGTATCATGCCGTGACCGTAGCCAAATTTGCCGTCTTGAAACCCTTTGCCGCTCTCTACCAGATTATAGCTATATGTACCCGGCTCACTGCTCTTGAATGTCACCTCAGCCTCTGTCGTACTGATACGCCTGACGGATTCTATTCTCGCATACGGACCTTCTGTATCCGTCCCTGTTACGCTAATCGGAAGCTCCACAAAATTGCTGGCATAATCGGTTCTGTAATCCCCGTTGTACTGCTCGCTGTAAACTTTCAGAGTATACTTTCCTACAGGCAAAGAATACGGAACAACGACCGCCGCCTCGCCGCTCTCGCTGTCCTCTGCGATACGTCCGTAATACAGGTTCTGACCCTGCGCATCGGCAATTATAACTGAAACATATTCGTTGCTGCCTTTCCTTGCGCCGGAATAGCCTACTCTGATATCGGACCCCGCAGCCACATCTGTATACCCCAAAGTCCTGGCGCTAAAGTTCGTCCGGGTTCTGTCATGTATTGTCAGTTTCCATTCACCACTGCCGTGCTCAGGAATGGCCGCCAGATCAGGATCCGTTTCTGTATCTGCTTTGCCGCCTTTTGCATTAGACAGGAATAAAATATCGCTGCCGTCAAGATTAAATGCAGGGCGGGCCGGTCTCCTCCGTGTAATACTATTGTCAATAGAAATCTTCCCATTGCCGTTAACGTAGCCTACTCTGTTAAGGAGATAACCTGAGCGAAGCCACCAATAGGCCTCTGATTTACCTTTCCATTTAGCCGCACGCATTTCGTCTCCTGTAAATCCGTAGCTCGGATTTCTTGCCTCATATGCAGACAGGAAAAATACTTTTTCGTTTATCAGTTCAGACTCATAGAATCCAATGGTACCGCCTGTTTCGTGCTCTCTGGCTTCTTTCTTGCTGACGGTCATTACATATTTTTTTTCATCTTCGGTAAAGGAGTTTTCTGCAAACTCCTTGCACCAGCTCTGTGCATAACTGCCCTGCCATGTGTATATGTCGTCATATGAAAAGTACACATCTCCATGAGAGTCTGTTCCTATTAGTTCTTCAGACAGCAGGAAGTATCCCGGCTCTCCCGCATTGGTCTGATTATCCAAAACACGCCACTTGATCGGGCTTCCCTCGTAGCTGCCGTAATAGATATAGTCGTAGCCGCACGCATCGTTATATCCCGAAATCTGCTTCGTGACAGACTCATCAATGCCTCCGGAAACCGAAAAGCTCAGATTCACAAACTCGCTGACGTAATCCGTATTGCAGTCTCCGTTGTACTGCTCACTGAACACTCTGAGCGCATATCTTCCCGGCTCAAGGTCTTTAGGCACAGTGATCTGCGCCGTACCGTCTGCGCTGTTTTGCGCTATGCGTCCATAGTAGAGAAGCTCGTCATTTCTGTCCATAATGATTGCTGAAACATATTCATTGTCGCCGGTTTTCGCACCGGAATAGTTGATAGAAATTGTTTCTCCCGGCTTCGCATTTGCTTTATCTGCGGAAGCTCTGAAACTCCGGCTGCTGTCCCTTAATGTCAGCTTCCATGTATTGCCTCTCCAGTCGCCGACAGCCGTCAGATTACTGTCTGTGGCGGCATCTGTTTTGCCGCCTTCGGCACTGGACGCGAAAACAATCTCACCCTTTCCAAGGTTGAAAGCAGGGCGTGGGTACTCGCTATTTGTGTGATGTGTCTTGCCTATAACGGATCCCCGCTCTGGGCAATATCCCACGAATCTGTCATCGATGTAAGAACGCAGCAACCAGTCATCATTGAAAGTTGAATCAAATGGTTCTCCGTATTTAGAGCTTACCGCCTCCTCCGCAGACAGATAAAAAACCTTATCACCATTCAGAATATTTTCATATGCAGAAAAAATAAGAGAGTAGGAGTCTGTGTAGTATTCGTCATCTGATTTTATCGTCTCTAAAATCGCACCACGCTCGACAGAGGTAAATGCATCCGGCACACTGTTTCCGCTTATCCCGGCAAAATCCTCGCACCATTTCTGCGCACTGCTTCCCTGCCATTTCGTGCTTTTGTCATCAAATTTCTGCAACACATCTATCAGACCCTCAGACAGCAGGAAAAAGCCGTCTTTGCCTGTATTGGTTTTATCATCAAGCACAAGCCATTTGATCGGATTTCCTTTCCATTTACCGTAATAGATATAGTGGTATTTACGGTTGTTGTAACCGGCAATCCCATCTGTATTGAAGCGTATTGCCTTCTCGGTATTTGCCGCAGCTGTCTGCACTGCCGCGGTATTTGTATTCGCTTCCCCGGTTTCAGCGTAAGAGAGTGCCGGCAGTAACGTAACAATCATCGCGCACGCAAGCAGTATGCTTAAAAATCTCCTTTTCATAAGGCTTCCTTTCTCTTCTTTCATATGACTATCGCATAAACAAATTTGCTTCATTTGTATTGGCATCTATGCCAATATTGTATCAGAATTCGCGCCAAAATACAAGCGTTTTTTGCTTCACGATAAGCACCGCACTGCGTACACGCATGGAGTTCACCTTGCCCCTGCGTCTATACTACCGTCGTTGTTTGTTCTTAGGAAATAAAGTGTATATAATCCTTGCATCGGTAATTTATGTGTGTAAAGTAAGCTTAGTTCGAACAAACAGATATTGGTATTATTGATTAGATTTGTAACATGTAAGAGAAAGTTGTGAAGAGCCGATTCGCACCATCGTCGTCAAAAATCCGATCGAGATCCCGGATCGTAAAGCGGATGAAAAAGTTTGTCGTTGGCAAAGCTGAAAGCCTTACAAGTAAACACAAAGATTGCAAAGCAGGAATGGACGAGAAAGGTTCGTTCCTGCTTTTTTGTTGAGTTTTTCCATTTTGGGGGTGGTCGATTTGTTACGTTGATCGGCTTGGTTTGAGGGAGTGGGGTTGTGCGCGTGATGGTGGTCTGAAAGTTGTATGCATGCGCAAGGTTGGTGCGTACGATGTATTTAGGTTAGCGCATGGTTTGACGTTTCCGGTTTGTTTTGGTTCGTGCATGGCTTTGGGCTGATGCTTACGCACGGGTGAAAGGTTCAAGTTTTATGGAAAGTTTTCTCCCGATGGTATGGCATTCTGACAAAAGCGCGCATAACGAAATCCGAGATTCCTATGCGCACATGGTGCTCACTCATGAGCGCCACTTCGTAAGGTGCTTATGTCGTGATTCCGGAAATATCGTAACGATATTTCCGGAATCATAGATTAGGCGATCGTTCGACGTCCGCCTGTGATGGTTCCATTTATGTTTGCATTTAGGTCTTTCTTTGTGATTCTGTTTTTGCAGCTTTACAATTCCTCAATCTCCGCAAGCGTAAGCCCTGTGATTTTTGCAATGACGTCCGAGTCGATGTGTTCCTTCTGCATGCCTTTCGCAATATCCAGCGCCGCCTTGCGTTCACCAGATTTCTCACCTTTGGTGAAACCGGATTTCTCACCTTTGCTGAAGCCGGATTGTTCGCCTTTGGTGAAGCCGGATTTCTCGCCGTCTTTTACGCCGGCGTCGTAGCCGTCCAGTCTCGAGATTTCGAGATCTTCTTCGCGTGTCAATTCTTTGAATAACATCTCAATCAACTCCGTTCCGTAATGCTCCATGAATTCTGTGAGAACGTTTTCTTCTTGGCATTGTTCCATGATCTGCACCATTGCGGCACTCGTCAACTGGTCGATGTGCCCGTAACTGCGCACGATCTCCACGAAGCGGCTGTACTGCCTGAGCGTCTCACATTTTTTCAATATCTCTGCGTTCTTCCCTGTATTAATATTATACACCTTGACGATGAGTTGTAAAGCATCTTCTTCGCGCTCTTCCTTGTCGCCAAGATAAGCATCTGACAGACGCAGCTCTTGATACTCCGGGATATCCTCCGATCCGTTATATAGGACGATGAAGGCTGGTCTTGGGATGCGCAGTGTTTTTTCACGGTAAAGTTGTTTGGTGTCGATCATGCGTTTTAGCACAGTCGACATGTATAACAAGTCGCGCAGCGGCAGGTTGCCGTTGATGCTCGATTGATGCTCCACGAGTACGACGAATCGCTTGTCCAGTACAAAGGAAACGTCGTTTTTGAGCGTGCGAAACAGGACGTCCTTGATGGTCACGATGTCGATGGCAGTATTTTCGTCATAATTGGTATCAAAAATGGCGTTATACAGCTCGATGAGCTTCTCTTTTTCGTGAAAGACGGTGACGAAAACGGTATCCTTGTAGTTTCGTTCCAGTTCTGTTCTTCCTTGCTGTTGAAAGTTTAATTCTGCTGTTTCTGATTTTTTCATTGTGCTTCCGGCTCCTTCTCTTGACACGCAGAGGGCATAGCTTCTGCAGATTTCTCTTTGCCACGCGCATGTTCACGTATTGGTGGTTCATGTCTCTTATAAGCTTGTGTGGGTGGATTCGCTTGGGTGGATTCGCGGCGAGGTACCGCGCCGCGATACCTGCTTATGAGGTGGTTTCAATGTAACAGAAAAGCAAGATAAAATCAACTAATTTTTCCAAATATACCGTATTTTGATATTTAATTGTAAGATTTTGAACTTGAATTGTAAATCGCACTGCACACTGCAGGGCGGGCTGACTGCCGAGGAGATTGTGCGTCTTTAAGCCGGCGATAAGTCGCAGGCATGCGGCGGCAAAGGTGTCAGTGACAAACAGCAGAAATACAGGCAAACACAAAACAGCCATACCAACTACACAATTAGCTGATATGACTGTTTTTTTCATGCCTGCGTGTCTGCGCGCCGGAAAATCGTCTGGATCAGACGCAGGTTTTTTCGTTCATCACTGCGGATCTTCATGTCTTCAATGCGCCGGGAAAATCGTCTGTGGCTAGGGCTTCATGGCTTTCGCGGAACGGCGTGTACATGCGCGTACATGCCTACTGCAAGAAGCCGCAGACAACAACGCCACAGGCGATAGCAATCATCTATAGACGCAGGGTTTTTCGTTCACCGCTGTGAATCTTCATGTCTAAAATGCGCCGGAAAAATTGTCTATAGACGCCGGATTTTTCGTTCACCGCTAGGAAGACGAAACGCGAGGCGCGGAGCATACATAGCGTATGTGAGCACTGAGCGTTTCGCAGCTGACACCGCGGTGGGCGAAAAAGACTAGTCTATTTGGTCCATGTTCGTGAACCCCAGCCACACTGCCGCAACGCACTCTTCGCCACAAGCGTCTTGCCGTCATAGACCAGCACGCGGGCTTTGTAGTAATACTTTGTGCCCCTCGTCCCTTTGGTGTTGGTGAAGGTGTTTGTGGTCCTGGTCTTGAGCAGTTTGTAGCCTGCGGCCTTCTTCGTCGAGCGATAGAACTGGTACTTGACCGTGTAGCCCAGCGACTTGATGTTGGAGATCATGGTCTTGCTGCTCTTGGCTGCGACCTGTACCTTGACGGATTTCTTGCTCGTCTTGGTCGTGGTCACTTTGAACTTCGCGCTCTGCATCAGTTCTTTGACGTGGGCGGCGTTCTGTTCTTTAATTAACCGCTCTGCTTCGTCTTTGTCGACGACGGCGAAGGTCGAGAAGTGGGTCGTCGTGAAGCGAATGTAATCTTCTGCGCCGATCTTCGCTACGCTGTGGTTCAGGATCTTGCAGAGGCCGTTGTCGTCGATGTAGATCACGAGGACTTCTTTGCCCTTGAGCTTCTCCGGCATCGGCAGGGTCACATGCGCCTTGCCGCCTTCAAATTGATGCAGGAGTTTTTCGCCAATCTTCGCTGCCAGATCAAAGAGGGTTCCGTTCTTGCCGACGATCTTCTCCGCCGGTTTCTGCGTTTCCTTGAGCTGGATGTTTTCGCCCACCACGATGGTCACAGTGTCGCCCTTGGCTGCGCCTGCAATCGTCTCTAAGGTCTTGTTGTCGAGGACGACTTCGCCGTTGTCGGTCTTGATGACAAGGTCGGCGTTCGTGTCCTTGGCGATTGCGTTGACGGTCGCTTTTGGCAGCTCGACTTCGGTTGCTTTCACGCTGTCCGCCGCGCCTGTGCTTCCTGCACCGCTGCCGCTGTTATTCGCGTCACTGGACTTCACAGCAATCTCAATCCTGTCAGACTTGTTTGTAACTGCTTGGTCGAGCAGTTTGTCGCCGAGGTCTTTGGAAACGCTGGCTGTGGTCTTGGAGACGTCCTGACCCTGCTCGTTCTTGGTCGTTTCGGTCGTCGTAGTCTTGACGGTCGTCTTGGTCGTTGTCGTTGTTCCGGTCTCTGCACCCGGCTTTGAAATCGAATTGTCCTTGGTTTCTTCTTTGACTGTGATGACGTCCGGATTGACCGGAGCCGGTGTCACAAAGCCGCCGGAGGACGGTTTTGCCCAAAGGACGATGGCGCCGCTCAGTTCTTTGTAGTTCTGATCTGTCGGCGTGAAGAGCCATTTGTAGCTTTCGCCCTGCACCACCTTGATATTTGCAAGGTCGGCAGTCAAGTCGTTGCCATCTTTATCGACCCATTTGATCGTGCCCGCAACCTCTCTGCCGTTTGCAGTGAAACAGGATTTTGCTGTCGTTCCCTCTGCAGCTTCCTCTGTTGCTTTCAGTTTCGCATCTGCAAGTGTCTTGTCGCTTGCTGTGATTTTTTTGTAAAGCGGTGTGCCGGTCGGGACGGCCTGCTCAACCGGGATAGCCACTGTGCCGGTCGTTTCTGCATAGACATCGCCTTTCACAGGCGTGAACTTCCATGTTGCCTGATAATCACCCACCTGATTCATTGCTGTCTCCGGCGCAGCCCATGCAAATGTACCTGCAACCGTCTTACTGCCGTCGGTCGGATCGGTCATCGCACCGGAAAGCGTGATTGTAGAGAGCTGTTCGCCGTAGGTCAGTTTTTCCTTGCTGAGCGTAAGCTTACCGTCCAGCGCAGGAATTATTTTATTGACGGCATTGACATTGATTATCAATGTAATGTCACTATAGTTTGTTGTTTTAACGGTTACCGTCACCGTACCGATTTTATCCTCCTTGTCCGTTTCTACCGCTTGAATTGGAATCATCAGCTTACCGTCTTGGATAGTCACCGACTTACTCTTTCCATCGTAATAGCTACTATTTGTAAACTGAACCGTACCGAGTGCATAAGTTACTTCACCATATTGCATTGGACTGTTCAGCTGCGGCAGCATGCCTGCCAAATCAACGGTATACGTCGCCGCGTGGTTGTTTGCAGCCGGTAAGTCTTTTGCTGCAGGTTTCGCATCGTTTCTCTTACTAATACTAGCCCACGCCCTGCCTCCTATCGTCTTCATTTCAAACTGCGCCGACTTTTTACCGTTCGCAAAAACGAAGTTGTCGGTATTCAGCGTCAGCGTGAAGTAGAAGGTTCTATCTCCTGCTTCTGCGGCGTCGAAATGCATGTTGCTCAAAGTGAAGCAGTCATGAAAATCAATGAACGTTATGTCCTTCGACCACATTTCCGGATTCCTTGTATTGTTCGAATCGATCTCAAAGGTGCCCAAGCCCTCCTTGCCATGTACGTTCTTCCCATCAGTTGTACCATCGTACGGCTTTTTGATCTGTGTAGGGATATGCTTGCTTGGCAGTTCATACGGCTCGATCGTCCATTTGACTGTCTTTTCGCCTCTATAATTGCCCTTGCCTTCGATGGTCAGTTCGTGTGCTCCGGCATTCTTCGCCTTATTGCTGTTGTTTTTGATCGTATAATCCTTGTCCAGCGTCAGCGGAATCCCATTATAGGTCACAGTAAATGGATAGGTTACCTCGCCCAAACCATCCTCGGACATTCCCACATGCGAATCAGTCGGATTAACCACAAGGCGGTTGTCTGCCGGATTTCCGGTATTGCCCGAATTCGCCTGCTGTGTGATCAACGCGTTCGCAAGGTCCGCCTGATCGATGGTCAGCTTATAGCCTTTCAGCACTGTCTGCCACTGATAAGCGTGGCTTTTTTCTTTCCCTGCTACTATGCAGATAAGGTCATAGGTTGTGTCAGCCTGCAAGCCCGTCCAACCATCTTTGCCATTGCCGTTGGTCGTGGTATCGTAGCGGTATACACCGTTCTCGCCCGGCTTCACATCTTTGGATTCTGCCAGCAGTAATGGCTTACCGTTCTCGTCTATGCGATACCAACAGAACTGCACCCGCCCGATCTCTTCGTCGCTTGTTTTCAGCGAGAGGTCAAAAGGCAGGGTACCGCTGCCAATGCTCGTACTGCCAGACGTCGCGCCGGTTTTGTCCGTGATCTGCGCATTTTTAACTGTATACGTTGGAGTGTCACCGCTCAAAGTCTTCGTCGGGTCTACGGTGAGGTTGCCATTCATCAAGGCATACCCATCATCCAGCAGGGTATAGACGGGCTTTTTACAGTTAAGTGCTTCTACCGTGCCGTCTCTGAGGTGAATTGTCGCTGTCGAATTCTCTGGCACAGTCAGTCCCTTGATGTAACCACTCTCTAAGGTCAGCGTACCCTTATCGGCGTTGATAGGACCAAACGCTCCCTGTGAGGAAGTTTTGCTCTTCGAATCCCGGATGGTCAAATTGACACCGTTCAGATTCACCACCTCGCCACTGCCATTTGTATCGCAATTGATGGGGTGTCCGTTCAGGTCTATGACCAAATTCTTATTTTTTGCGCTGCTGAAATCTGTAATCGCGTTAGTACCGACATCGGCGTGCAGGGTCAATGTGCCACCCTTGTCAAGCCAAGCAGTCACTGCATCGTTAATCTTCGTATAAGCGGTGCTGCCGATCGTCGCCACGATGCCCGTCGTACCGCAATACGCACAAGTGCCTTTTTCAACTTTCGTATGCGGGCATTTGACGACCTTGACGTTAAAGATCGTATTGCTTGGGCTGGTTTCTGTTTTTGTGTATTCCACAAATTCCCCTTTATGCGCTTCATCGGTGTACTGGAACGCATAGCCCGGCGCAAGCAATCTGCCGAACGGTTCGGAATCGTTCTGTGCGACCGAAATCTGAGCATAAGTACCGCCGTTCAGTTTGGATCTTGTGCCGCTTGACGGCCATTTATCAAAAAATAAGTGCTTGATGGTACCTTTCATATTTTCCCCAACAAGAAGTGTGCTTTCAAGGTTTACAGTTTGTCCACTCTCTCGTAGACTTACAACGTCGATTGTATCGTTTTCACCGCCCCCCAGCCGCTCAGATCCAGCGTGGCACTATACCCAACGGAAATTTCTCCATCCATTTTGAAGCTGCCGTTGCCAACAACCTTTAATATACTGGAGGTATAATTATAATTGTCCCCGTTCCGATCAATTCCGACTCTAATCCAGCCGCCATTGATGGTATGTCCATGCAAATCCAGCGTGACAGTTTTACCATCGCCGGTAAGAATTGCGTACTTGCTAGTATTGTTAATGTCCGCCAGCAAGGTAATTTTTGTTCCATCCGCTGCCGCGCCCATGGCTGCGATAAGGTCGGTGCCGTAGCTTGTTGTAGTACTATCAGCCGTCTTCGTCTCCACCTGCACGAACATCTGCTCACTGCACTGCTTGCAGTAGTAGTTGTGATTGTCTGCGTTTTGCGTCACTTGTGCGTGGGTGCAGTTTTCGCTGCCGTTGCCGTCCTCACCGCCTGCTGTCTCCGCACCGCTGGTAGTGCCGTCGTCTGCCGTTTGCGCGGCAACCGCGTGCACATTGTCCTCTTCCCCTCCCGCGGCGCTCACGTTCCCGCCGCCTGTTTCCTCTGCCATCGCTGCCATCGGCATCATCGCCAAGCAGAGCGCCAGCGCAAGGAAGAGGCTCCATACTCGTTTCTTCATGGGTGTGTTCTCCTTTCAAAATGTCTGCTTTTTATCTTGCTTGTATTGTCTGTGCTTTTATGCTTGCTCTTGTACTTGATCTTGCTGCTGATCATCATAGATTCTCCATTTGCTTATTATAGCATACCCCCCCCCCGCTGTCTATCCATCCAAAGTATGAGATGGCAAAAAAATTCGCAGTTTTCGCAGACATCTTTTTGCGCAGGGCAAAAGTGCGCATCACGAAAGCAGAGATTTCGATGTGCACATGGCGCGCACCCACGCGCGCCGCTTCGCAAGGTGCTTTTGTCGTGATGCCGGAAATTTCGTACAGCGATATTTCCGGCATCATCAAAAAACCCCATGCAGACATGTATCTGTCATGGGGTTTCGGCGTGTGTGCGCTTGTCAACCGAAGGTAGATTTCCTCATGCACACTTCTTTTTGAAGCGTATCACCCTCAGATTCCCAGCAGCTGCCGTTTCTTTGCAGCAAATTCTTCCTCTGTCAGAATCCCTTGCTCTACCAAGGCTTTGAGCTGCTGCAGATCTGCCACCACCGCTGCCGAAACGGCGGGCGCGGCATCTGCTGCAGGGGCGACAGCTTCTGCTGCCTCTGTATGCGCTCGTTGCTCCTGTGCATCAGGAAAGGCAATCTTCATCAAGGCGTGTGCCAGCTTTTCCATATTTTGGGT